>Ga0310690_10007037_pt1 | contig 14592 bp, 13 predicted proteins | sample AusTroGonzalo_MG_2_FD_207661 | JGI IMG/M metagenome (GOLD analysis project Ga0310690, IMG submission 207661) | Bovine rumen microbial communities from tropical cattle in Woodstock, Queensland, Australia - Gonzalo_04 (v2) (version 2) | ecosystem: Host-associated > Mammals > Digestive system >...
CCGTCTATTGGTATCAAAAAGGCACGGGACGTCCCGTGCCTTTTTGATACCATATTGATTTGTAATCACTCGGTTTTTACGTTTATAACCACTCGAATTTTACGCCTCTTTTGTAGGCCGAAGCCTCAAGCGAGGCCACCAAACCAAGGCGCGCCACGGGCCTCGGCAGCCGTCGATTTCTCGACGCGACTAGGCCGTCTTCAACACGATGTTGCCCGACGTGGTCTCCACCTCGATGGTGGACTTGTTGCCGGCGGTGCCGCAGATATAGCGCTTGCCCGACATGGTACAGGCGAAGTCACCCGTGTTGACATTGCCCGATACGGTGGACGCCGTCATGGTGAAGGAGGCGTCCTTGGATAGCGCCAAATTGACGTTGCCCGATACCGATTCGATTTCCAACTCCTCAAAGGAGGGTAAGGTGAGGTTAAGGGCGCCCGACGCCGTCTCCACGTTGAGCTCTTTGGCGTAGGTGGCGCGCAGTTTCACCGAGGCGGATACCGTCTCCACTTTGACCTTTTGTATGCTGTCGAGGCTGCATTCCACCCTACCCGACACGGTTTCGACGTCCACCTCTTCGGTGACGGCCTGCTCTACGTACACGGTGGAGGACACGGTGTTGATGGTGAGGCCCTTGAGCAAGCGGCTCTGCGGGATGGTCACGGTGAGGGTCTTGGACAGCTTGTTGCAGTCGGTGCCGTTTTTGGCAAACGCGATGGTCATGGTCGTATTGCTGACCTTGTAATAGAGGGGCACCTTGGCAGACTCGCCCACACCCGACTCGTGCACGGTGATGGCGTCCTGCGTGCCCGTCATAATGTTGACGTTGCCCGATACCCAGTCGATGACAATCTCATCGATGGCCGAAGTGGGCGACACGTCGCCCGTGGCCATGTTGAAATTGCGCGTATCGAAGGCGTATGCGGATATGCCCGACACGTTGATTTGGCAGGCGGCGAGCACCGCAAGCAGGGCCAATACCATCATAATACACACTGCTTTTTTCATACGTTCTCCTCCTTGAATGTATGTCAAGTAGCCGTTTGTTATGCCTTTCCTCTTCTAGTCCTCGTAACGGCGGTTATTCTCTTCTATGGCCTTTTTGCGCATATCCTCGCGCTTGTCGTAGGTGTGTTTGCCCTTGGCGACGCCCACCTCGACCTTGACCAAGGCCTGCTTGAAGTAGAGTTTGGTCGGCACCAAGGTATACCCCTTGCGCTCGACCATAGCGCGCAGTTTGTTAATCTCGCGCTTGTTGAGCAAAAGCCTCCGCTCCCTCTTGGCGGGCGGATTGTAATAACTACCCTTCTCGTAGGGGGAGATGTGCAGGTTGACCACAAAGACGTTGTAGCCGTCTATGCGCACGTAGCTATCCACAAAGCTGACGTTGTGCTGTCTGAGGCTCTTGACTTCGCTGCCTTCCAGCACGATACCCGCCTCATACGTCTCCTCGATAAAGTAGTCGTGATAGGCTTTTTTGTTGGTAGCGATGAGGCTACCTTCGTTCGGTTTCTTCATATAGTTAGTATATCCTATTATCGGCAAAAAGGCAATCCCTCTTCGGCGGAAACCCGAGGGCTTTATCTGCGTCTGCCTTTGTTGCTCTTTTTGGGTGGGCGATGGTCGCGGGTTTTTACGGTGCCGTGCGTCCCATTACGGGGCTTACGCCGCTCCACCTTGCCCAACTCGCCGATGGTCGCGCCCTTGCGCAGCAGGCCGAAGCGAATGCGGCGGGAGGCGGGGTCGCTCACGGTAACCACCACCTCAACCGTGTCGCCGATTTTGTAGGCGCTGTGCTGACCGACCAAGCGGTAGCGCAGGGGGTCGTAGTAGAAACTGTCGTGCATATCCTCCACGGGGATGCCGCCCTCGATGCCATTCGGCAAGGTGGCGAACATCATACGCGCGGTCATACCCGACACCACTGCCGAATACTGCTCGTCCAAGTGGTCTTGCATATACACCGCCTCGTAGTAATGCACGATGTCGCGCTCGGCCTTCTCGGCGGCGCGCTCCTGCATACTGCAATGGGCGCACGAGGGCTCGAGGGCCGCGTTGAGCGCGTCCCGCTCCTCTTCGCCGAGGGGCGCGCCCTTGCGCTCGAGGTACAACTTGACGAAGCGGTGCACCATCAGGTCAGGATAGCGGCGGATGGGCGAGGTGAAGTGGCAGTAGCTCTCACTGCCCAAACCGTAGTGCCCGATATTCTTGGGGCTGTACTTGGCCTTTTGCATACAGCGGATGGCCACCGTGCTGATGACGTCCGCATAGGGCGTATCCCGACAAGCGCGCACGAAGTCGCAGATTTCCTTCTCGTTGAGATACCTGTCCTCGGGCGCTAGACCGAAGCACTCGGCGAAGGCCGTCAGTTGGCGCAGTTTGTCCTCCTCGGGCACGTCGTGCACGCGGTAGGCGCAGGGGTAGCCCGCCCGTTCCAAAGTGGACGCGACCGCCTCGTTGGCGGCTATCATGAAGTCCTCGATGATGGCGTTGGACTCGGACAACTCCGCGGGTACCACGCCCTCGATTTTGTCCCCGTCGAATAGCACGGTGGTCTCGTGCGCGGAAAAGTCGATGGCGCCGCGGTCAATGCGCTTGGCGCGAAGCAACCTTGCGAGGTCTTGGGCTACGCCCAACATCTTAGTGAGCGGCGCGTACTCTCGGCACAAGTCCTCGTCTCCGTCCAAGATGCCCTGCACCTTGCGGTAGGTCATGCGGTAGGACGAATGGATGACGCTCTTGGTGAGGTAGACGCCCTTCCGCTCGCCGTGCTCGGTGAAGCGCATACGGCAGCTTAGGCAAAATCTGTCCTCGTTGGGCACCAACGAGCAGAGGTTGTTGGACAGCGCCTCGGGCAACATGGGGAAGGCCCTGCAGGGGAAATACACGCTGGTGGCGCGGGCATACGCCTCGTCGTCTATACAGTCGCCCTCTAAGACGTAGTGCGACACGTCGGCGATGTGCACCCACAGCTCGTACCCGTCGCCCTTGGTCTTGGCGACCGAAATAGCGTCGTCGAAGTCCCTGGCGTCATCGCCGTCTATGGTGATGGTGAGGAGTTGACGGAGGTCTTCTCGCCCCTCCTCGGGCTCGCCCATCGTCAAAGCGTCGGCCGCCTCGAGCACACCTTGGGGGAAAACGTCCGCGAAGCCGAAGCGATACAAGCACCCCAACACCTCGCTCTCCTTCTCCCCCGCTCGGCCCAACACGCGCACCAATTCACCCTCGGGGTTGCGACCCTTGGGATAGTCCACGATGTGCACGACTACTTTGTAGTCGTTCTTGGCGCCCTCGGGCAATGTGTCCACGTGGATATCGGTATAGTAGGCCTCGTCGTCGGGCACCACAAAGCAGCCCGTGCGGTACACCTTGAGCGTACCTACCAACTGCGTGACGCCTCTGCGGAGGATTTTGACGACCTCCACGTCGTCCGAATAGAGCCTACGGCACTGCACGGTGTCCCCGTGTTGCGCCCCATTGAGGTTGTCACGCGCGATGAACATATCCTCGCCGCCGTCCGAGCGCGCCAAAAAGGCATACCCTTTGCGATTGCCTCGGATGACCCCCTCGAATACGGTGTGCTTATAGATGTTTTTGACAATAGAACGTCTGCTCATAGCGCAGGAACATATCCTCCGATTATTATGTGAATAATGTACGACTTAAAAACTTGGGGTGTACTAACGCACACCCCAAGTTTTTAGTTTAAGTCAGACCAATTAGTCCTCGATGATGTTGGCAACCACGCCCGAACCGACGGTACGGCCACCTTCACGGATAGCGAAGCGCAAGCCTTGCTCGATAGCGATGGGGGTGATCAACTTGATTTCCATATCGATGTTGTCGCCGGGCATGACCATTTCGACGCCCTTGGGGAGCTCGATGGTACCGGTAACGTCAGTGGTACGGAAATAGAATTGGGGACGATAACCGTTGAAGAAAGGAGTATGACGGCCGCCTTCTTCTTTGGTCAGGACGTACACCTGAGAGGTGAAGTGAGTGTGGGGATGGATGCTGCCGGGTTTCGCCAACACTTGGCCACGCTCGATGTCCTTACGGTCGATACCACGGAGCAAAGCACCGATGTTGTCGCCGGCCTCGGCGAGGTCCAACAATTTGCGGAACATCTCGACGCCGGTAACGGTGGTCTCTCTGGGTTCGTCCATCAAGCCGACGATTTGCACTTTGTCGCCCACTTTCACGGTACCACGCTCGACACGGCCCGTAGCAACGGTGCCACGACCGGTGATGGTGAACACGTCTTCGACAGGCATCAAGAAGGGCTTATCGGTAGCACGCTCGGGGTCGGGGATGTAGCTGTCCAAAGTGTCCAACAACTCTTGGATAGCGCCGAAAGCGGGGTCGTCGAAGCGACCTTCGGAGCCGGCGTTCATGGCCAACAGAGCGGAACCCTTGATGATGGGGGTGTCGTCGCCGGGGAACTCGTACTTGTCGAGGAGCTCACGGATTTCCATCTCAACCAACTCGAGCAACTCGGGGTCGTCGACTTGGTCGCACTTGTTCATGAAAACGATGATGTAGGGCACACCGACCTGACGGGCCAACAAGATGTGCTCACGGGTTTGGGGCATGGGACCGTCGGTGGCGGCCACGACCAAGATAGCGCCGTCCATCTGGGCAGCACCGGTAATCATGTTCTTGACATAGTCGGCGTGTCCCGGGCAGTCGACGTGCGCATAGTGACGCTTCTCGGTGGTGTACTCAACGTGTGCGGTGTTGATTGTAATACCACGGGCCTTCTCTTCGGGGGCCTTGTCGATTTCGTCATACTTCATGACGGCGGCGTTGCCCTTGTTTGCGCAATACATAGTGATAGCAGCAGTCAAAGTGGTCTTGCCGTGGTCAACGTGACCGATGGTACCAACGTTAACGTGCACTTTGCTTTTGTCAAATTTTTGTTTTGCCATGTTTAATTCCTCCTAAAGATTTCAATTGGGGTTGTTGCTACCATAATCTTAGCAACTTTTTGACAGTTTATCAACTGTTTTTTACTATTAGTAGAAAAATAATTTCTTTTTGACGTCCTCGGGCAACAAGTCGAAGCACTTGAACGTCATCGAGAAACTCCCTCTACCGCTGGTCGCCGTCCGCAATGCCTGCGCGTAACCGAACATTTCGCGCAAGGGTGCGGTGGCATGAATGGTATAGTTGCCATCCGCGACGTCTTGGCCGTGGATGTGACCGTGGCGCATGGTGATGGTCGAGTTGGCGTCGCCGATGCACTGCTCGGGTACGTAGACGTCCACCGCCATGATGGGCTCCAGCACCACGCAACCGACCTTGTCGATAGCCTCGCGGAATGCCTCCGCGCCCGCTATCTCGAAGGCCAACGCATTGCTATCCACCTCGTGCATCATGCCGTCTATGACGTCCACGTCGAAGTCTATGACTTCGTAGCCGTAGTAGCCCGACATTCTGGCCTTGTGCACGCCCTGTTTGACCGCCTCGACGTACTCCCTCGTGATGGCGCCGCCGGTCACGTGGCTTTGCATAGTCACGCCCGAGCCCGCCTCGGTGGGGGTAAACGTCACCTTGACGTCCGCGAACATACCGTGCCCGCCCGTCTGCTTGACGTAGCGGTGCGAGATGGTCACGGGAGAGGCCAACTTCTCGCGGTAGGACACCTGCGGTTGACCGATGGCCGCCTCTACCTTAAACTCACGGCGCAACCTGTCCAAGATGATTTCGAGGTGCAATTCGCCCATGCCGGCGATGATGGTCTGCCCCGTCTCTTTGTCCACGTAGGTGCGGAAGGTGGGGTCCTCCACCGCCAGTCGCTCGAATGCCGCCAACATCTTGTCCTTGCTCGCCTTGGTACGGGGCTCGATGGCTTGCCTAATGACAGGCTCGGGGAAACTAATCTGACCGAACACCACGGGGTGCTTGGGGTCACAGATAGTATCGCCCGTAATCACGTCTTTTAGTCCGACGATGACGCCGATGTCGCCCGTGCGCAGCTCCTCTATCTCGGTGCGGTCGTTGGCGTGCATACGCATGATGCGCATGACCCTCGTCTTGACCCCGCGATTGGGGCTCAGAACCACGTCGCCAATCTTGACAGAGCCGCTGTAGACGCGGGTAAACGCCATCTGTCCGTACTGCTCGGTCATGATTTTGAAGACCAACGCCGAGAAAGGCGCGTCGTCATCGGGCTCACGCAAGAGGACCTCTTCGCTGTCCTTGGGGTTAAAGCCCTCGGTCTTGCCGATGTCCACGGGACTGGGCATATAGTCCACGATGGCGTCCAGTAGCTTGATAATGCCACGGTTGCGGTATGCCGTGCCGCAAAGCACGGGTACCAGTTTGTTGTGTACCGTACCACTGCGCAGAGCGCGCTTGATGAGGGCGGGCTCAATCTCCTCCTCGGAGAGATAGCGCTCCATCACCTCGTCGTCTTGGTCGGCGGCGGCCTCTACGAGCAACGCGCGGTATTCCTCGGCCAAGAGTTGCATCTCCTCGGGGATGGGACTGTATTGCCAATCGGCCTTGTCCCCCTCCTCGTCGAAGAAAATGGCCTTCATCTCGACCAGGTCCACTACGCCCTTGAACTCGCCGGCCTCGCCGATGGGCAACTGCACCGCCACCGCGGGCGCATTTAGGCGCTTCTTCATCATGTCGATGACCCGTAGGAAGTTGGCTCCCTCGATGTCCATCTTGTTGACGAAGGCCATGCGCGGCACGTGGTAGCGCTCGGCTTGACGCCACACGGTCTCGGACTGGGGCTCCACGCCGCCCTTGGCGCAGAATACGGCGACCGCACCGTCCAGCACCCGTAGGCTGCGCTCCACCTCGATGGTGAAGTCCACGTGCCCGGGGGTGTCGATGATGTTGATGGTCACCTCGCGATAGCGGGGTTTGCCCGCCTCGTCGGCCTCTGCGTCGCGGGTATGCCAGTGGGTGGTGGTAGCGGCGGAGGTGATGGTGATACCACGCTCCTGCTCCTGCACCATCCAGTCCATGACGGCGGCGCCGTCGTGCACCTCGCCCGTCTTGCGAATCTTGCCCGTGTAGAACAAGATGCGCTCGGTCGTTGTGGTCTTGCCGGCGTCTATGTGAGCCATGATACCGATATTACGAATATCCGTCAATGCAGTTTCTCTCATGACTCAACTCCTAACGCCGTAGATTAATAACGGTAGTGTGCAAATGCCTTGTTGGCATCAGCCATACGATGCACTTCGTCCTTCTTCTTGACGGTGGCGCCCACACCGTTGTAGGCGTCCATCAACTCGCCCGCCAAACGGGCGTCCGAAGTGCGCTCGCTGCGCTTACGCATGAAGTTGACCAACCAACGAATACCCAAGGTCTGCTTGCGCTCGGGACGAATCTCGATAGGTACTTGGTAGGTCGCACCACCCACGCGGCGCGCTTTGACTTCGACTTGGGGCATGACGTTCTCCAAGGCCTTCAGGAAGACCTCGTGGGGGTCGGTGCCCATCTTTTCCTCTATAATTTTGAATGCTCCGTAGACGATTTGTTCTGCGGTACCCTTCTTGCCATCGTACATGATTTGGTTGATGAGCTTGGTCACCACCTTATCGTTGTAAATGGGATCGGGGAGAACTTCACGTTTGGGAACGCCACCTCTTCTAGGCATAAAATTCCTCCTATAAAACTGATAAAGTTGATTGAATCATCCGATTTGATGACTATTTAGGCCGTTTGGCGCCATACTTGGAACGGGCTTGTTTGCGCTTGGCAACACCTGCCGTATCCAACGTACCACGCACGATGTGATAACGAACACCGGGCAAGTCCTTGACCCTGCCGCCGCGGATAAGCACCACGCTGTGCTCTTGCAAGTTGTGGCCGATACCGGGGATATACACCGTACCTTCCATACCGTTGCTCAAACGAACACGCGCGATTTTACGCATAGCCGAGTTAGGTTTCTTGGGCGTCGTAGTGGTGACCGAAAGACACACGCCGCGTCTTTGGGGACACTTTTGCAAGATAGGAGATTGGGTCTTCTTCACTTGCTGTTCTCTACCGTGCCTAATTAACTGATTGATCGTTGGCATTTTTTTACCTCCTTGTAAGAATAATCGGATGAGCCTCCACCAACCCCGTGGTCGCTCGTCATCTAGTCGCTCGGACCAGGCCAACCACCGCGGCCGCGACGTCGATACCCACCATAGAGCCAAGCTTCGATTTGTTGTCGAAATACTTGACGCATATTTTGGAATTACCGACCGCCTCCAACACGCGCTGTTTGACGAAGTCGTCGCTATCCAAGGACACTATGACACACCATACATTGCCCTCGGCGATACCCCTCAAGACCTGTTTCAGCCCAACAAGCCTATCGGGATTACTAGCAATTAATTCATTCACACTTGTGGACACAAGCACACCTCTTTCATAGAAAAAAATACACTCGTATTGGGTACAAGCAAAGCAATCATATCACGCGCACGAGAGAATGTCAAACGCGCCCACAAAAACTTGCATTAAATTTTCTTAATGTGGAAAAGTGGATAACATTTCAGCCAAAATCGCTTACTTTCGTGCAAAAATCGCCCCGCTCGCCTCGGTTGTCGGGTGCGTCCCCGTCTTTCGCCCTCGCCAAAGACCGACGTCAAGGCGGGCATTGCGCCCATTTTTGCATATTGACAATAGGCAACTATATGGTATAATGATACTATCCCATCAAGGAGCAATACTATGTCCGACGAAAAATACCAAGAGCAACTTACCGAGGAAGCCTTGCCCATAGAGGAAGGCGCCGAGGAAGCGCAAGCGGCGGAAGAGACCGCGGAGAAAAAACCGAAAAACCTCAAGGAACTCATCCAATACATCAAGACGCACGAGAACTTGAGGCAAGTGGTACTGTTCACCCTGTTCAGCATGATATGCGGCGTGACGCAGATGCTGATTACCCTCCTTCTGCCCATCATTCTCAAAGCGGCGTCGCCCGACAAGATGAACGCGGCCTTCGGTTGGATTGCCATGGGCAACGGCAAGTATTTCTTTGACTTCACCGACGAAGGTCAGGGCTTGGGCTCCTTCCTCGGCTGGCTCATCGGTTCTATTTGGGGCCAGACGTTGACCTTTATCCTCAATCGCAAGAAGACCTTTAACGCGCCCGACCACGTGGTATTCCGCGCCGTCGCCTACGCCGTGATGGCCGTCTTGATTATCATCGCGCAGACCGCTATCGGCAAGCTGGAGGGCGTGCTCAAAGCCCACGACCCCGACGCCTCCGACTTCGTCAACGTGGTGTACAACCTCATCGCCCAAGTGGTCGCCGGCATCGCCGCATTCACCATGAGCTTCTTCGGCAACAAGTTCATCATCATGCGCAAGTGGAAGGTCAAAGCCGCACCCCAAGAAGACGCCGAAGCCCCCGCAGAGGGCGACGCCACGGACGCCGAATAGTCTAATCGCCAATCCAAATAATAAATGCGTGCGCCCCGCGTACGCGCAATAGCAAAAGACCGCCGCAAGTTGCGGCGGTCTCTTTTTGCCCAAAGGGCAATCGTTGTATTTGCAGAGGAGGCGCTACCCTGCGGCTCGCGGCCGCCATAGGCGCTCTTACTCCTCGTCGTCGGCGATGACGGGGGTCTCGGCCTCGGCGGCGTCTACGGGGGTCTCGTCGACCACCTCGACGGTGCCCAAACTGTCCTTGCGGCGGACGGTCACCGTGCCTTGGAAGCAGGTGAAGATGTCGTCTACACGGGCGACGTCCAATTTGCCCTTCTTAACCTCGTAGCGGTAGGTGCAGAGGCTGACCAAGGGTACCAGGATGATGCCCGCCACCATGGAGATGGCGCCCATCACCACCGCGTTGGCGAAGTCGAGAGTCTCACCTGAGGACAGGGTGGCTTTCATAAAGCTCCAGCCCGCCAACTTGTAGATGAGGGAGAATATCATGATGGAGATGCCGACCACAAAGGAGGTCCACACAGAGGACTTGGTGATTTTTTTGCTGTACAAGCCATAGAGGAACGGCGCGAGGAATGCGCCCGCCAGTGCGCCCCAGCTGATGCCCATCAGAGAGGCGATTTCGCTGAAGTTGTAGAGTTTCTGCACGATGGCGATGGTGGCCGAGATGACGATGAAGAAGGCCAAGAGTATGCGCATGATGAGCATTTGCTTCTTCTCGGTCATCTTCTCCTTGGGGATGATGTGACCCTTGATGAGGTCCAAGGTCAAAGTGGAGGACGAGGTCAGCACGAGGCTGGACAACGTGGACATACTGGCCGACAGCACCAGGATGACCACCACGCCCATCAAGAAGTCCGAATGCACGGCTTGCTCGAGCATGGAGGGCACGATGGAATCGAAGTCGGGCGCACCGGAGAAGTTGACGAACAACCTGCCGAAGCCGCCCAAGAAGTAGCAACCGCCCGCCACGATGATGGCGAACACGGTGGAGATGATGGTGCCCTTGCGGATGTCGTTCTCGCTCTTGATGGCGTAGAACTTGTTGACCATCTGCGGCAAGCCCCAGGTGCCCAAGGAGGTGAGGATGATGACGAAGAACAGGAACACGGGCATGGCGCCGAAGAAGGAGGAGTATTGCCAACCCGCCTCCTGCGCCAAGGCAGCCATAGAGCCCGTCAAGCCGCCGTTGGCATTCAAGACCGCGGCGATGACCGCCACGATGCCAATCAGCATGATGATGCCCTGGATAAAGTCGTTGATGGCGGTGGCCATATAGCCGCCCGCCAATACGTAGACGCCCGTCAAGACCGCCATGACGCACACGATGATGACGTAGGCCACGTTCTCATTGGTGAAGCCGAAGGCCACCGTGAACAAGCGGGACAAGCCGTTGAAGAGGGATGCGGTATAGGGGATGAGGAACAGGAACACAATCACCGCCGAGGCAATCTTGAGGGCCTTGCTGTCAAAGCGCTTGCCGAAGAACTCGGGCATGGTCTTGGTGTCGAGGTATTGGGTCATCACGCGCGTGCGCCTTCCCAAAATCACCCACGCCAAAAGAGAGCCGATGACCGCGTTACCGATGCCAATCCAGGTGCTCGCCACGCCGAAGAGGTAGCCGAACTGGCCCGCGTAGCCGATGAAAATGACCGCGCTGAAGTAGGACGTGCCGTAGGTGAAGGCGGTGAGCCACGGGCCCACGTTGCGGCCGCCCAAGACAAAGCCGTTGACGTCCCTAGCCTTGCGCCTGCAATAGATGCCCACGTAGACCATCACGCCGAAGAAGATGACAATCATCAGAGCCATCAATACGATGCCTCCCGTGGTGCGTGCTGCCGATAATAGTTGTTCCATATCTTGCTCCTTTCCCGCCATCGCGGGGTAGGTTAATGTCTTTTTGCGGTTTCGGCGCGGAAAGGCGGCATACGTGGGGGTGTTTTGCGCACCGCCTCGCGGAGAAATAAAAAATCCTCTCTCGCCAAAACCATTGCTTGCGAAAGAGGACGACTGTGCCGTGGTACCACCTCTTTTCGTCCGAATATCGCTATCCGAACCTTAGGGAGCCCTATGTGCTCCGCCGCTGTCACGGGCGGTACCCGTCGTAGCCTACTCGGTTGCCTTTCGGTACGCAACTCGCGGAATGTATTCGCACCTCGACACCCATCGCGTCTCGCACCGACCGACGCTTCTCTCCATGGCTCTGCCGAAGCCTACTTGTTTCCGCTCAAACGCTTTATGTGTTTACTATATCATATCTGAAAAAATCAAGTCAACTAACCTATCCCGCCTTAGAAAAATTTTTGCGGGTGGCTTAGCGGCGCTTGGCCATCTCTTTGAACTTCAGGTAGTTTTGATAGCAGATTTCGCAGTCCACCAAGGCGCGGTGCGCACCCAGCGTGTCTATGCCGAAGTATTCGGCGAGATAGGTTTGCTTGTGACAAGGCAAGTCGGGCAACAGATGCCGCGACAGGCGCAACACGTCCACGAAGTCGTTGGTGAGCGGCCTATCCATATAGCGCATGAAGTTGTCGTAGAGCACGTTGACGTCGTAGTTGACGTTGTGGCCCAATAGGATATCGTCGCCCAAAAAGGCGAAGAACTCGGGCAAAATCTCCCGAGGCAGGGGCGCGGACCACACCATATCGTCCGTGATGCCCGTGAGGCCCTCGATAAAATAGGCGATGGATTCGTGGGGGCGTACCAAGGCCGAGAAAGTGGACACGGGTAGGTCGGCGCGCACGCGCATAGCCGACACCTCGATGATATCGATGACGCCGTCCACCACCGTATTGGTCTCTACGTCCACCACCGTGTAGTCGTCGGGGAACGCCCACAGGCTCGTGCCCTTTTGAGGCCTTTTCTCTACCTTTTGCGGCTTGTCCATTCTACACCTCTGCGCGGCCGCTCTCATCGGTGACCACGTGCTCGACGTGCCGAGGCATCCGCTTGAGATAGTCCGCCAAAAACGTGGGATAGGCGTGCACCTCGCCCAAACGCGAGATGGGGACCCAGTGCATCTCTTCGACCACGCCGTGCGTCATACCGTGCGCCTCCAGCGCCTGCGTGCCGCGCGGTTTCATCAGATAGTAAAAGCAGACCTCGTGGCAGAGCAAGCCTTCCCACTCGCCGCCGTGCCCGTCGAAAAAGTTCTCGTGCACCACGGCCAGGCGGTCCACCTCGTAGCGAACGCCCGTCTCCTCGTACACCTCACGCTCGACGGCCGCGCGGGACGTTTCGCCCGCGTGTACGCCGCCGCCCACCGAATAATAGTAGTCCTCGTGCTCGTTGCCCGCAAACAGCACGGCGCCATCCTCTACGATGATAGCCGCCGCCCGATATCGAAACCATTTGTCACCCTGCGTAAATCCGCAATCTACTTCCATATATACCTCGCTTGTGTCGGCACATCCGCGCCGCTCGTCGCTATCTCGCACATACAATATAGCACGAATATCGCCCGATGACAACGTTAGACCGGGGGCTCGACCTACTTCCCGAAAACTTTTTTCGCAAAAGGGGTAGACAACGCACCAAACCCGCGCTATATATACCTTGTTCTCCGACGGCGCTCGGGCGGGGACGGCGGCCATCTTAGCCACGTCGCCAAGCCTCGGCTCGGGCGAATACGTGCTCACCAAGCAACGCACACCGGAGAACTTGTTGGTCGGCTTGCCTCCATATCCCCAATCTGCCCCACACGAGGCATTCGGGGCACCTTTCGGCAACCTAAGACAAAACCCGCCGAACAACAATCGAAAAAATAGGCGTCATTCGGTTGACAAACCCGACCCGATGGCGTAAACTAATAGAGTCGTCGCGGGGTAGAGCAGCCGGTAGCTCGTCGGGCTCATAACCCGGAGGTCGAAGGTTCAAGTCCTTCCCCCGCAACCAAGAAAGAACCCTGATTTGTCCGGTAGACAAATCAGGGTTCTTTCAGTTATATTCGCCTGTGGCGAGTTTAATTGCTTCGCAGTTATATTCGGCTACCGCCGAGTGATATAGCGCTACGCGCAGTTAAAAGGCGAATATAATATAACTGCCTCGAAGAGGCAATATAACTGCTGCTGAAAGCGGCAATATGACTTGAAAAAACGCATATCTTATGATATACTTTATTTGAGGTGATAACCATGGCTGACAGCGTTCTCCGTGATAAATCCAAAGAATTTGCCAAGCAGATCGTTATCCTTTGCAGGACGATCAAGCAAGAGCATCGTGAATCCGTCTTGACAAATCAATTGCTCCGAAGCGGTACTTCAATCGGCGCAAATATTCATGAGGCACAATACGCACAGGGGACGAAAGACTTTATTTCAAAGTTTGAGATATCCCTTAAAGAAGTATATGAGACAGAGTACTGGCTTGAATTACTGTTTGAAACCGGATATATGGATGAACAAACATACAAACCAATTCAAAACAACTGCGGTGCAATCAGACGTATGCTGATTTCAACCATAAAAACTATAAAAGAAAAAAACATTGATTGATAGATAGTTTCATTGTTATAGAAATACTCCCGACAAATTGGAGTTTGCGGAGGAAACAACATGAATGATTGCCGTGAAGATTTCTGGAATGCGTTGGATAGTTGGTAAACTCTTCCGAGATCGTGATTGACAGACCAAAGGGATCTACACATCCCCGATTTCCCAATTTCATCTATCAGGTTGATTATGGCTATTTGAAAAACACCACCTCTATGGATGGTGCGGGGATTGATGTTTGGGTCGGAAGCGGAGATAGAAAAATCGATGCCATCATGTGCATAGTTGATTTGATGAAGAAGGATTCAGAAATCAAGATACTGATCGGCTGCACAGAAGAAGAGAAAATGGAAATCTATCGCACTCATAATGAAACACAGTATATGAAAGGTGTTTTAATACGTCGATAAATGCTGGTTTACAGAAGATTGGATATGTACCTCTCAGGTAGTTTTAGTTATGTTTCGTACCTTTTGGATAGTCTTACACATAAAAGAAACGCAATTTGTCTACCAAGGCAAATTGCGTTTTTTGCACCCTTTTGACGTTAATGAATTGTAAAATTCACATTTTTTGAGTATAATGTAAAAGAAAAGAAATCGACAAATCGGGATTTGTGAGGGCGAATATGAATTACAAGGTTATTGATAAAGAAACATATTACAGAAAAGGCGTTTACCGTCACTTTACTGAGGAC
>Ga0310690_10007039_pt1 | contig 14590 bp, 13 predicted proteins | sample AusTroGonzalo_MG_2_FD_207661 | JGI IMG/M metagenome (GOLD analysis project Ga0310690, IMG submission 207661) | Bovine rumen microbial communities from tropical cattle in Woodstock, Queensland, Australia - Gonzalo_04 (v2) (version 2) | ecosystem: Host-associated > Mammals > Digestive system >...
ATTCCTATTATAAGGGGTGTAAATACAGATGGCGAAGCGATAGACCAAAGCACTATTTATGGGATAAGATATTTAAGATGGCAATACGGACAAAACGCCTTAAAGGCTGTTCCAGAGGTTGGCGATATTGGGTTGATTATTGTCTGCAAAAAAGATATATCTGATGTCGAAAAAGGATTAGTCGGTAGTTATAGAAAATTTTGTCCATCTGATAGTATTTACATTGGTGGAATATTTGGTTTAAATGCGGAACCAACTCAATTTATTGAATTTGGAAGTAATGGTATTACAATAACAAGTCCTGCGGATATAACAATAAACGCTGGGGAAGTATCTTCTGTAAGCGTAAATGCAAATTCTGTTTCAGTAAATGCAAGTTCTGTTTTAGTCAATGCTACATCTATCACGTTAGGAAGTGGGGGGGGGGAAGCGGCTGGTGTTGCACGTATCGGGGATAGTGTAGATTTAACAACTGGAAAGATAGTAGGTGGGAGTAGTATTACTAAATCATTATAATTTGACTATTTGATTTTGATGTGCTATTATAAAATAGAGGTAATGGATGAAAACGCTGGCATTAGATGAAAATTGGGATTTAGAACTAGATGAGTTCAATAATATTGCTGTAAAAAGCGATAATGAAAGATTAGCGCAAGATGTTGCTTCATCTGTTCGGGTTTTTCTTGGTGAAGTTCCATTTGATGTCAATAGGGGGGTTGATTATAATAATCCAGATGCAATTAGGGAAGATTTAAAATTACAAATAAACGAACAAGCCGCTATGGTTGAGGGGGTTGCCGAGTCGTTGGTCGTTTTTGACGAATTAAAGGACAGGACATTAAAAACAACAATTTATTTAACAAACGAAAATGGGGAACAGGTTATTGTAGGAGAATAAAATGTCAGGACAAGTTAGAATAACATCAGCAGGTATTATAGTCCCAGAGGCTTCTGAAATAAAAGAAACGGCGCAGGGTGTTTTTCAAAATGCCCTTGGTAGTGATTTAAGTTTGGATGACGCTTCTCCGCAGGGTGGACTTATTGATGGTGTCACAGAGCAAAAACAATTAGATAATGCCCAGATTTTATACTTTTTTAATCAATTAAATCCGCAAACATCAAGAGGGATTTATCAAGATGCTTTGGCTAGTATTTATGGTGTTCAAAGAAAAGGTGCGACCCATAGTGTTGTAAATTGTGTTTGCACGGGGTTGGCTGGAACTGTTTTAAAAGGGGTTGATGATGATATACCTGCTATGGCTCAATCAACTAATGGCGACTTATTCCAATGTTTAGTTGGCGGGACAATCCCAGCAAGTGGAACAATTACCTTGCAATTTATTGCAGTAGATACTGGTAAAATCCCTGTTTCTGCAAATTCTGTAAATAAAATTTATAATGTTGTTGCTGGTTGGGACACGATAAATAATCCATCGGAGGGAACCGTTGGGCTGGATGTGGAGTCTGGTGCAGATTTTGAAGAAAGACGGCGTAGTTCTTTGGCTTTAAATGCGACAGGTTCTTTAAGTTCTGTATATTCGCATATTTTTAATATCCCAGATGTGACTGATGTTTTTGTTTGGGAAAACACGAAAAATGTAGATGATGAGTATCGTGGGATTACGTTAAAACCACACTCTATTTATATTTGTCAAAATGGTGCTAGTGCTGATGATTTAGCGGAAGCAATTTATAATTCAAAATCTGCTGGATGTGATACAAACACGGATGAGCTAAATCCTTTAACTTGCACTTATCACGATAATTTAACTGGTGTGGATTATACTTATGGATATTATATTCCGACACCTGCTAATATTTATATTCAAATAAATTTGGCTGAAGATATTTCAAGTGATTTAAAGAACAAGATTAAAGAAGAGCTTGATAAGGAATTTACTGGTGAAAGTGATTTAAATAATCCTAAAATAACGATTGGTTCTACAATTTATGCCAGTAGATTTTATTCTGTAATTGGTAATTTAAATAATTCTGACATTATTCTGGAAAGTGTAAAGATTTCAACCGATGGGATAAATTGGCAAGATGTTTTAAGTTTTAATATGAATATTCTTCCAACATTAAATATTGAGTCAACAAGTCCGCAATATGTTATTTTTAATGTGGGGTCATAATGCTATCACAATATGCCAATAGTCCGAAATATGTTTCTCTTTATAATGGCTTGACCGAGTTGTTTAATAATGCCCAAACAATAGAGGATTGGTATAATGTAGTTTTTAATTTAAAAACGGCGGAGGGTTTTGGTTTGGATATTTGGGGAAAGATATTAAACCAAGGTCGCCAGTTTAGTTATAATGATAACGGAACAACTGTAAATGTTTATCTTGGTGGAGAGCAAACTATTGGTGGTATTACATATTCAGCAGAGTATATGGAGAGTATGTATAGAACCGTATTATTTTTAAAAGCTCTTTCAAATGTGACGAACTGCACAATAGCCAGTATGAATAATCTTTTACAATTCTTTTACAATCGGCGTGGTGGTGTTTATGTTTTGGAATACAACCCGATGGAAATTCGTTATGTTTTTGAATTTTATGTTAGTGATTTGGAAAAGGCTATTTTTACAACAGAAGTTATGCCTAGACCAACTGGTGTCGGTATTTCGTTTGAGTTTTTAGAATTGGGAGAATTTTTTGGATTTTTTGTTGGTGGATATAATGCGGCAAATCAGCCGTATGCCCCATTTGACAACAAACCATTTTATAGATAAAATATAAACAGGAGAGAAATATGCAAAGTTTAACACAACCTACATTACTTTTAAAACCTTTTGCCGATGAGGGTGATAGAAATAATATTCCTGATGAAAACACCGACACATCAAATCCGCAGTTGGCAGATTTAACAAATGGGTTTCCGCAAATCACATCAAGAGCGCCTAGTGCTGGTGGATTGCCTGCCGAAAGAAAAGATTTTAATGCTTTGGGATATTTAACAACGTTATATGATTTCTATTATCAGGCTGGTGGGACATTTACCTATAATGCTACGATTGCTTCTGCTATTGGTGGTTATCCTTTGGGTGCTAGGTTGTGGTATACAGATAGTGCTGGGGTAGCTTGTATTCTGCGTTCTACGATTGGGAATAATACAAATAACTTTTTAACAGACCCAACCGTTATTGGTGAAGTTGGTTCTGGAAAGCCTTGGGTTATTGATAGATTTCGTGGATATAACACGATTTATACTTTATTTGATACAAAATGGACAGATTATGAATTAACTTCGCAGGATTGGTTGCGGGCTGATACATTTAGTTGGAACTCTGGTGCTGTTTATACAGATGCTTATAATCATTTAGTCAATGATATAAGTGGAATTACATCCCAAACTGAAACTATTGGTTCTTATACGATTACATATTACTTGGCAAGCGATGGGCATAAAATTGTTATGCCAAATCAAGAAACAGCCGTTCAGAACATTTATAATGAAAGTGGCGTGGCTTGGTATTATATTTTAGATACAACCAATACAAGATTTAAATTACCCAGAATAAATCCGTTAAGAGAAGAATTATTACAAACCATTGGGGTTCGTGGTAATGGAAAGGCTTTGGGGTTAGATGGAAAGACATCTAGCAATGAAATTGTGAATTTGGGTATTATTGGAAGAAACGATTATGGTATTGTCGGTCGTGTTGATGCTTACAATTCTGATATTGGCACAACAACAAGCGGAACACAGCCATCTTCAATAAATAACAGGTCGTTGGGTGTCACTTCTGATACATCAAAGTCTGGTGTTGTTTCTGATTTATCGTCAAAAACATCTGTTTACAGCGGTAATAAATGTCTTTATTTTTATGTGGGACAATTTAGTCAATCCGCAACAGAGCAAACTGCTGGGTTAAATACAGGTTTGTTTACTGGAAAAGTTGATTTAGATTTTAATAATATGTCGCCTAGTAATACAGCAAAGCAAACAATTATTGGGTGGATGATGCCTGATTATTCAAATGGTTCATCTGTGACAAGTAATGATACTATGGTGAAAAATGGGTTTTTAACTGTTCGTGCTAGTGATAATAATAGAACAAGTTGGGTAAAAATAAACAATGTTGAGGTTTTTACATCTTCTTGGGGTGCTAATTATGGTTCGCCTGATAACGCTTGCTATCCCGTTTCTGTTGGGGATGTAGTCACTTACGCAGGTGTTTCTATTAAATTTTATCCTTGTAAAGGTGGTTAAAGATGTGTAAGCAAAAGGCGGTTCTGGAAACAATAAAACAGATGAAAGGGCGTGGTAGTATGTCGGCGGCTCAAATTAAACTTGCAGAAGCACAATGCGAAGATTATCAAGATTTAAAAAAGGAAATTCTTGAAATTAAAAACGATGTTGCCGATAGTAAAAAGGACAACGCTGATATTAAAGTTATTGTTAGTTCGGTAGTCGCAAAGTTAGATTTGCTTATACAACAAAATGAAAACAGACCTTTATTAAAGATTTTATCTGATTTAAAGGAAAATAAGTATTTTTGGTTTTGGTTTATATTTTTAACTGCTATAATCTGTGGAGTAAATATATCTGATATTATGGCGTTTTTTACGAAAGGAAATTAAAATGAAATACATTATTGGATTTTTATTTGCAATATATTCCTCAATATGGAGAAGATGGAAAGGTGATGGAAGTGATGGAAAATGGTATAATCACAAACTTGTTAAAATGGCTGTCAATCTTATTACCACTTTCTGTTTATTACTTTATATCGGAAAGGGTTGGATTATTTCTTTAATTGCAACTTTGGTTTATCAATTTTTATATTGGACACAAGCAATAGGTGCCGCAAGAGATATGGCTCGTGGTGGTAAACCTGATGAAGTTATGCTTAAAAGGTATAAAGAAAAGTTTTGGAATAAATGGTGTGAATGGCTTGTTCCAAAAGATGCTTGGTATGGTTATTTTTATGATTTCTTGTGGCTGTTTTTTAGATATGAATTGCCGTCTATTTTGATTTCAATTATATTATTAAATCCTTGGTTTTTACTTGCTGGGCTTATAGCTTCTTTGTCTTATGTATTTGGCTGGTCTATGCAAGAACACGGGGAACTTAAGAAAATATGTGGGACAGAATTAGCAGAATATTTAAATGGATTTTTTGCTGGATTATTTATGGCTTTCTGTTAGGGGATTGTTATGGAAAGTTTGATTAAAAAATATGAGGGATGCCGTTTAACAGCATATCCAGACCCATTGACAAAGTGTGAACCTTATACAATTGGTTGGGGTTCTACTGTTGATAAAGATGGAAAACCTTTTAAACTTGGCGATAGTATTTCACAGGAAATGGCGGATGCTTTATTGACGGATTATTTAATCAAGAATATAGTTCCTGTTTTTAAAAAAATACCATATAATTTAACAACTGGGCAAAAATCTGCTATTGCTAGTTTATGCTATAATGTCGGAGTTCCTGCTTTCCTTAAATCAAAATGTTTTACAGCGGTTTGTAATAAGGATTTTGCTGGTATCTTTGAAAATTGGGATTGGGGTCATAAACAATTAAAGGGTCTTGCAAAACGGCGTTCAGAAGAACTTTTTTATTTTTTAAGGGATTTATAATGAATTTAAAATTTGTCGTTCTATGTTCGTTTTTATTGTTTTTAGCGGTATTTTATTTAGGGAGTATTTACTATGCATATAATAAAGGATATGATAAAAAGGCTTTGGAAGTTGAGCGTGAGGCTGTGCAAGTTGTTGTGGGAAGTCATACTGATATTTTAGTGGCGGCTCAAAATGTTAAAGACAAAGAAAAGGACATCAAGAATGATGAAGTATGTAGTGCTATTTGGAATTTTGATTTGCGTGAGTGCTTGCACAAGTAAAGAATATGTGGTTGTCCAGCGGTGTCACGCATTACCAGAGCCTGCGTGGAAAACCGTTAAGGAACTTTACCAAGACGATTTGTTTGTCCGTTCTTATTTAAAAGAATGCACAAAAGACGGATAATTTGACAATGCGTAAATAATATGCTATCCTTAAAATAAGGATAAAAATATGAATTGTTGTTGTGAAAATAAACCTTTAAAATTATTCAAAAATTACCCAACCGAGTTCGCAGAAGTTGATTGGTTGTCTATAACTTTTGAAAGCGAACCGATAGATTTAACCAATTTTGAGGCGAAATTTGTTCTTGGCGGTATTACTCGTGAGTGGGGTGATATTACACAGGGAATTATAATAAATTTAACAGATGAAGAAACTGCCACTTTACCAGTTGGGTTGAATTATGGTAGTTTAATCGTCACAGATAAAGATGGAAATTCAAAACCATTTACGACAGCAATTCCGATTGATGTTTTAACTTGGGTTGAGGGCGACCAAGAAATTGATACTTATAATATGACCGTAAATGCGTTATTAGATAATGAAACGCAGATGGTTATTAGAATTGAAACAGCAAAGGTGTCTTTGGATTGGGTTCTTGAAAAGATAGAGGAACACAATGCCAGCGAGGAAGCGCATCCATATATTCAAGGCAGAATTGATGATGAAATAACTGCTCGTGAAAATGCGGATAGTGCTTTAAGTGACAGAATTGATGAAAAGCAGGATAAACTAACATCGGAAAACGCTGGTGTTGGAATTTCTATTGAAGATGTCGGTGGAAAGGTTATTATTAGTAATACCCAAACATCGGCAGAATGGGGAAATATAACTGGTAATATAAATGACCAGACGGATTTACAAGAAGAATTTGCTACAAAGCAAGACACCCTAATTGCTGGGGAAAATATAACAATTGTTGACAATGTGATTAGTTCTAGCGGAGGAATATCTAACCTTGATGGGGGAAGTGCTAGTACTATTTACTTAAATACACAAAAAATAGATGGCGGGGACGCTGAAGGAGATTAAGATGGCAATAAAAATTCAACTTCGCAGGGATACTTCAGAAAATTGGTTAAATTCAAATCCTGTTTTAGCACAAGGGGAAATGGGGCTTGAAACCAATACCAACAAGTTTAAGTTTGGGGATGGCGAAACTGCATGGAATAGTCTGCAATATTTCAAATCTGGTAATGTTGATAGTGTAAACGGAAAGACTGGGGTTGTTACTATTGCTCTTAACGAATTGGCTTCAGAACCACAAATGGATGCCATTGATTCTGGTATTACTTCTGCTTCTGTTGGACAAATTTCAACAAACCAAAACGCCATCGGTACTCTTTCAAACTTGGAAACAACCGCAAAGACAGATTTGGTAAGTGCCATAAATGAGGTTGATGCAGCTGCTCTAGGGTCTTTGCAAGTTAGTGATATCGTAGATAATACAACCTCTACAGCTACCAATAAGCCCTTATCAGCTAATATGGGTAAATCTTTGCAAGACCAAGTTGATAATTTAAGTGCAAGAGGTCGTTTCTTGGCTTTGTGGAACTGTGCCACAGGTTTGGCTCAAAGTAATCCACCAGAAAGCCCATATACTTACAAATCTGGGGACTATTTTATAGTTGGAACAGTTGCAAGTGGTAGTGGGACAAATTATAAGCCAAATGGTTCAAGCTATACAACTGGAGTTGCTTCTACAACAGTGGAAACAGCCGAGGTTGCGGTAGACGATGTTTACTACTATGATGGAACGAACTGGCGTTTACAGGTTAATACTCAAAAGACATTGGCTTTCGTTAATATTGCTGGTAGTCCTTATGATAATACAAATCTAGCGTCTGCTTTAAATAGTAAGCAAGACGAATTAACACAAGGAACGGGTATTGCCATTGATACAAATACTAATACGATTTCTAACTCTGGCGTTCGGAGTGTATCTACTGGCTCTACAAATGGTACGATTTCTGTAAACACTAACGGAACAAGTGCTGAAGTGTCCGTCCACGGTCTGGGAACGGCTGCATTTACGTCAGCAACAGATTATGCTCAAGCGTCTGCTTTAAACGATTATGTAACTTTAAATACCGTTCAAACAATAACCGCCGCTAAGTCTATTGTCGGAACTGACTATGGCACAGGTATGCAGAAGAATATATTTGCAGCCTTGTCAACAGAATCATCAGCCCAACCTGGTTGGAAAGGGCGTATGCTTGTTGGTGCAAAGGATTTAACCTTCTTAATGGGTTCTTATGGGGGTATGGCTGGTTTAGGGGCTCACTCTTGGACAGATTCTGCTGCTGGAACTGGTGCTGCTTGGGCAGACTTCTATCTCAATCCAGATGGGGCAAAGACTGTTTATATTGGTGGTTATAACTGGAAATTAAATTCTGGATGGTTTAGGGTTCAAAACAGTGGTGCTACAACGAATGGGAAAGTTCAAGTAAATGTTGGCAGTACTACAAGTACAGACTGGAAAGATGTTGCTTATAAAGGCGAGAACGTATCTGACTTCAATGACGATATTGGAATTGTAAAATCTGTTAATAATATAACGCCAGTAAATGGTAATATAACTCTTAATGCGGCAACTTTTGTTGATTGGGTAGATTGATGAGGTTTGTAAAGACACTTGACAATATCAGCGGACTTCCTTTGGGATATACAGAGGTTGAGTTTCTTGGTGCAGATGGGAACCAATATATCGATACTGGGTATAACCCTGGAACAAAGGCTGGCACTTTTACTTTTGATATAGGGGTAAAAAACACTTATGCTCAAAGTGGGCGTGGTGCGATAGGTTCCCGTTCTATTGACGCAGGTAGAAACTGGGTTATTGCGAGCTCTGTGAACGAAGGTACAACGTTCCAACAGTTTGGGTATGGGAATACTTATACCAATGTAAATTGTGCTTCATCTGACAAATATTTAAGGTTAAGGTCATATCTTACTGATACAGAATATGTCGTGGATGCTAGAATGGAGGGTTCTCTTTATTCTTCATCATTTACAAAGCAAACATTTACCAACACCGCAAATGTGTATTTATTCGGTATTAACAATAAGGGTTCGCTGTTTTCTAGCTTTCCGTTTATTGGTAATATGTATTATGCAAAAATGTATCAGGATGGGGTTTTAGTTCGGGATTATATCCCTTGTTTAGACCCACTTGGTGTTCCCTGTATGTATGATAAAGTTGGTAGAAAGCCTTATTACAATGTAGGCACTGGTAATTTTACTTATGGTCGTCAGATAATTCCTGTAAAATATATTCGGACAACTGGTATTCAGTATATCAATACAGGATATAAACCACAAAGCGAAACAGTTGTTGAAACTAAGTTCAAAATGAACGAAAGCACGACTAATAACTTCAAGTGGGTATTTTTAGCAAGAAACAATACAGTTGCTGGTGATGGGTATGGTTTTGGTTGTAATGGTTCGGGATATATAACATCTGACTATAATAACCGTGTATCTGGCGACCAAAGATTTGTGTCTGGGACAACTTATACGGTTGTAAAGGATAAAAATATTTGCAAGGTTAATAATACGGTTTTAACAAATACAGCTTCGACATTTGTTGTAAATTATCCTTTATGTATGTTCACGTTGAATGACCACGGTACTATCGCTACAACCACTACACTTCCATCGTTGGATTGTTATTATTTTAAAATTTCAGACCAAAATGGTTTAATGCGTGATTATATTCCAGTCCGTGATGAAAACAATGTTGGCTATATGTTTGATAGGGTTTCACACTTCCTTTTTGGTAATAGTGGAAGTGGAACTCTTGGTATTGGTGAGGATGTTTATGCTCATAAACTTCGCCTTATTAAAGACGGTGGTGAACTTCCAATAGGATATAAGAGGTTGGATTATATCCAAACAAGTGGTACGCAGTATATTGATACTGGGGTTTTGGCAAAATCTGGGTTAAGCTCGGTTCTTAATTTTGAATATACAGCTCTTTCTGATACAGCATCTATGTTGGATGCCCGTTCAGGGAACAATAGGTTCTATTTGTGCCATGCAGGTAAGCCATCCACAACGTTCTTTTTCTACTATGGATATGGCTCTGCTGTTCAATCTTCAACAACGCCTGCTGTAAATACAAGATATTTGGTTGAAACCAGTTTGGCAGTAGGTTCCCAAAGTATGAAGGTCAATGGTACGACAATAGCGAGTGGGTCGGATTCTGGGACATATAACTTGGGTGTTAATCTGTATTTGTTCGGTATGAATTATAGTACCCCACAGTATTTAACAAGTGCAAAGTTGTATGGCTGTAAGATTATGGATGGCTCTACATTAGTTAGGGATTATGTACCCTGCCTAGACCCAAAAGGAACGCCTTGCTTATTTGATAGAATTTCAAGAAAACCATATTACAACGCAGGAACTGGTGTGTTTACTTATGGACATATACTAACACCTGTGGAATACTTGGAAAGTTCTGGAAACCAATATATCGATACTGGAATAAATGCTGACAGTAATCTTAACATTGAATTTAAGTATAAACTAAACAGCACGTCTGGTGTTTCTCGTTTTGGGGCGTTAAACTCTACTGGGACAATACGGCATCATATTCAGTGCAATAATATGGCTGTAATAGAATACTTTGCCAATACAAATAGTAATAATCCTTCTGTTTCAATTCCTACAGACACAAATCCACACACTATGTATATTGATGTGGCTAGTAGAAAAGTAAAATATGATAGTGGAGAATATGCGTTTTCAGGCACTGCTGGTTCATTTAACTGTGGTATGAACTATTGGTTATTTAAAAGAAATTCAAATAATACCACCTATCAAACAGGATTTAATGGTAGAATCTACTATACAAAAATGTGGTATAGTGGGGTTTTGGTTCGGGATTTAATACCTGTTCGGGATGAAAACAATGTTGGTTATATGCTGGACAGAGTGTATGGAACGGTTTATGCCAATGCTGGGACTGGTTCTTTTGTTCTTGGTGGGGATTATTCAAAACAAAGCGTAAGGGTTGTTAACAGCGTTTTCCCTGATTATGAAATCGGTGAATATATACAGGCAAGTGGAACACAGTATATTGATACTGGGTTTAAGCCAAATAATAATACCACCATTGAGTGCATATCTTCATTTACAAACTCGTTTAATATAGCTGCTTGTAGATGGTCTGGAAGCCCGACTTATGATACTTATGGGTTCTATAAATCCACAGCAACAACCATAAATAAGCCTATCGTTGGATATTACGGTAGATATTCTGATGATGAAATTGCTTATGCTTATAACTATGTGGATAACACAAAAGTAAAAATGACGATTTCACCTACAACATTTGCTGTAAAGAGTGTTGATGATAGCAGTTATAATGTACAACAAACCATAACGCAAAGTACATATCAAGCACCATATAATCTTTGGATTTTTGAAGATAATAATATGGGGTCGCCCATTGGTGGAAGTACTGGCATTTGTAAGATGTATGACTTTAAAATCTGGGATAATGGTATTTTGATTCGTAATTTATTACCTGCTAAAAGAAAGTCAGATAATGAAGTAGGTATGCTTGATATTGTTAATAAAGTGTTTTATACTAATTCGGGCACAAGTGCCTTTACTTTTCAACCGAAAGGATAATAGATGAGTAATATAGAAAATTCAGTAACGCAACTTCGGATAAATCGCCTTACAAAGACACAATTTGATGGGGCAACGGGATTAAGCCAAAATGAGCTTTATTTTGAAGACCCACTTTTCACTGGTGGAAAGATATTGGCTACCGATTCGGCTGGTGATATTGTGGAAACAGACCAAACGCCTATTTCAATACAGCCTTTAACTGCTACAGATAGTATAACGCTGGCTGATAATGTTTTGTATCAGGGTGGAGAGCAAACATCTTTAACTGTTGCTGTACCTGCTAATCCAACGGTTGGGTTTATTTGTCAGATTACGTTTAAATCAGGAAGCACGGCTACCACGTTCACGGAAACCGCGGGTACTATTTACTGGAACCCACGTGGTGATGATGTTTCGTTTGATGGAACGCTGAATCAGTATGTATTTGTGCCTGATGTGAATAAGGTATATACTATAATCGTTCATTATAATGGGTTTAATTTTGTAGCCGAAGTGGAGGGAAACGATGCTGTGTAAGTTAGTAAATGGGCAATTAAAGGTTGCTGGTGGTAGGATTTTGGTATGTGGGGATTTGATTATATCTAATCCTCGTGAAGAAGATTTTATCAATGCTGGTTATAAGCCAGTTGAAGATAATCGGTTAGAGGAAAAAGAGGGTTACTATCAAGTGCCTGAATACACCGAAGAAGAAGATAAAATCGTGATAAACTACTATTATGAGGAAATACCAGAAGAACCTGAGGAGGTTTAATGACGAAACCTTATTTATACCAAGTAGAGTATATTGAATCTACTGGGACACAATACATTGATACAGGATTTACTGGCGACCAGAACACCAGAATAAAGTTTGATTTTCAATTAACCGATATAAACTCTATTAGAGCTGTTTTTGGTTCAAGAACTTATAATGGGACAACCGTTACAAGGGGAAGGTATTTTTATCCTATTTTAGGGGAACATATAGAAACGGTCGATAGGTTCCAACTGGGATATGCTGCTGATTTATATCGTGTTGAAAATATATCCACCCCTAATGCCAGATATGTCATTGATTTGGATAAAAATGTTGTTAAATTAAATGGTGTTGTTCAGAGTACGTTTACAACTGCGACATTTACCAACCCATCTTCTATCCTGTTATTTAACTGCCATACAGGTTCAAGTGGTACGGAACTGGATACCCGTTATGCAAAAGTAAAGGTTTATAGTTGCCAGATTTGGAATAATGGCGTTATAGTCCGTGATTATATCCCCGTTGTTGATAACGAAATGATACCCGCTTTGTATGATAGAGTAAATGGGGTAATGTATTATAACAGGGGTACAGGTCAATTTAATTTTGGTTCTATTGTAACCTCAAAAAGTGGTAAAAGCCCACTACGTAGAAAACTTGCTGGTGTTCTTTCTAACCTTAAAAAGAAACGTCCTTACTATTGTGAGGTGGAATATCTTGAATCTACTGGGACACAATACATTGATACTGGAGTTATTGGAAACGGTGAGTTTGATGTAGATTATATTTATCGTCAAACACAAGAAAGTTTAAATGCTATTTTTGCTGGTACTCGTTCTGCTTCCCAGCATTTAAACTTTGGGCAAAGAAGTACTGGAAGTGGTGGTGGATTCTCATTGGCATATCTTGGTAACTTCTGGATTGCTGGTTCAACACCTAGTATAAATTTAGACATAAGGGTTCAAATAAGTTATAAAAGTGGTAGTCAATCTGGTAGTTTAAACGGTACTGCATTAACTGGGAATACTTTGACAGGAACCGAAGCAACAAATCTTTCTATCTATTTATTTAAGCGGAATCACTATGGTACAGATAATGTTGATGGTTTGGTTGGTAGAATATACTATTTTAAATTGTGGAAAGATGGTACATTGGTTCGTGATTTCATCCCTGTACTAGATTGGAATATGACACCCTGTATGTATGATAAGGTAACTGGACAGTTATTCTATAATCAAGGCACTGGGGACTTTACTTATGGTCGTGAAATCCACTATGTAGATTATCTGGAAGGCACTGGTACACAGTATATTGATACTGGATTTAAACCAAATCAAGATACAAAGGTTGAGGTTATAGGTAAGTTTAAAACAACATATCCATCCTGTCTTTATGCAACAAGATGGTCTGGTTCACCAACGTATGACACCTATGGGTGCTATGCTGAACCAACTGGGTTGTATTCATATTATGGAAGGTATAGCGATGGTTTTGTTGTCGGTGTTCCAGACTCTGAATTTAATTACAAAGATTCTTGGTTAAGCCTAATTCAAGATAAAAATAATTTAAATTATACCAACCTAGAAACCAATGCAAGTTGGACTTATTCATTTAACACAACGACATTCCAATCTACGTCTAAATTATATTTGTTCCACTTTTATACTGGTACGTCATTTGCAACGAATGGTGGGTACATAAAATCTTGTAAAATATGGGATGATGGAACACTTGTCCGTGATTACAAGCCAGCCATAGATGAAAACGGTGTAGGGTTTATGTTTGACAGAATAACACACGCCATCTACGACAACGCTGGTACTGGTGTATTTAAATATCCTGCTAGAGAGTTAGAGTATATTGAAAGTACAGGTACACAGTATATTTATACTGGAATAGATAACTGGAACAATACTTTACAATTTGAAATGAAGTGTAGTATTCAACAACAAGCTGGTACTGGAAATAAATCTTGGTTTGGATGTTATAATACGTGGTCGGGTGGTTCTGTTATGCCAGGAATAGGTACTTATACGAATTATAGGGTTATGAGTAACTTTAATACTGGTTATCAGGCAAGTGGTGGAACAGATATTGGAATTGCAAATGGACAAGTGGGTATTTATAAACTGGATGAAGATTCTCTTTCTTGGAGTGAGGGAAGTGCTGTTGTTTTTGATAGAAGCAGAGAATTTACAAATAATACGCCGTGTATTCTGTTTGGCACTTATTACTCTGGCGGTCCAAAAGAGTTTGCCAGTTTTAAAATGTACTATTTTAAGTTTTGGTTAAACGGTGGGTTGGTTCGTGATTTTATTCCAGTGTTCCAAAACGGTGTTGCTGGTTTAATTGATA
>Ga0310690_10007041_pt1 | contig 14589 bp, 13 predicted proteins | sample AusTroGonzalo_MG_2_FD_207661 | JGI IMG/M metagenome (GOLD analysis project Ga0310690, IMG submission 207661) | Bovine rumen microbial communities from tropical cattle in Woodstock, Queensland, Australia - Gonzalo_04 (v2) (version 2) | ecosystem: Host-associated > Mammals > Digestive system >...
ACACAAGGACCAGCCTCAACGACGGTGCATGGAACATTCTTTCCATCAGCACCGAAGACGGAAATCATTCCGACTTTCTTTCCAATTAAACCAGGCATTGGTGTTTGTTAATTAATTGTTACTTAATACTTTAACCGTAAAAAAGTACAACCTGCACTCTTTTGCGGACCGCAAAGGTACAAATAAAACCGCTGATTTCCAAACGGGATCAGCGGTTTTCAACAAGTTTTTCAACAATTTGCACGACCTCGATTCGAAGGTCTGGAAAGGCGCCCTCAGGCGCCCGGCCGGCCCGGGTATTTGGCTCCTGCCAAATACGGAAAGGGAACAAGGCCGCGGGGGATAATAGGGGGCAGAGCCCCCTCAAAGCCGATCTATGTCGGCCCAGCCGAACTTGGCGGGGTAGAGCCAGGCGCGTTCGGTGCGCTCCATGACGCCGTAGTCCAGGGAGATCTTCGGGCATTCGGCATAGGCGCGCTCCACGAAGGCGGGGTCGCCGATTCCCGTCTCCCAGCCGGCGAACAGCTCGGTAACGTCGGGGATATAGCGCTCCATCTCCTCGCGGATGACGGAGGCTTTCCAGAGGAAGATACCGGAGTTCCAGAAGAACTCGCCGGTCCGGATGAACACTTCGGCGAGCTCGAGCGGCGGTTTCTCCGTGAAGGTCTTCACCTGCAGGGGACGCTCCAGCTGCCAGGCGTCGCGGCCTTCCTTGACCTGGATGTAACCGAAGTTCACGTCCGGGCTGCGCGGGACGACGCCGAGGGTCATCAGCACGTCATGCCCGGCGACGAACTCGAACATCCCGTCGACGGTGGCGGCGAACAGGTCCTCGTCCCGGATCACCAGGTCGCACGGCGAGGCGACGATGAGGGCCTCGGGGTCGCGCGTGAGAATGGTATAGGTGGCATAGGCCATGCAGGGGGCCGTTTTCCGGCCGAACGGTTCCAGCAGCAGATTCCCTTCCGGGATCTCGGGCAGCAGGATGCGCGCCGTCGCGGCGTACTTGGCGAGGGTGACCACCAGGATGTTCTCCCTGGGCATGAACCGCGCGAAGCGGTCATAGGTCATCCGGAGATAGGCCGCGGGCGAAGATCCTCCGGCCATGATAACACAGTAGCGGTGTGTATCCATACGGTTTATGTGGTTATAAGTACATCGGAATCCAGGCCTGGGGGAAGTACTTCACGGTGGAGCCGTCACCGGAGACGGTCACGGAGACCACGTCGAAGAACACTTCCCGGTCGGAACCGGTTTCGTTCAAATATTTCAGGGCGGCGGCGCTGATGCGGCGCTGCTTGAGCGCGTTCACCTTCTCTTCGGGCGTCGCATCGGCATCGAGCCGCGTCTTTACCTCTACAAAATGCAAGCCATCGGCATCCTCGGAAATGATGTCTACTTCCAGGTGGCTTCCGCGCCAGTTCCGTTTCACGATCCGGTGCCCCCGGGACTGCAGGAACGTGCAGGCCTTGTCCTCCCCCAGCTGCCCGAAGGCGCGCTTCCCCTTCACCTGCATGGGCCTACCCGAATTTGACCACGGTGACGCCGGAACCGCCGAACTGGATGTGCTCGTCGGCCGCGGACACGACACCGGGGACGGTGCGGACATATTTCTGGATCTCCTCGCGGAGGGCGCCGGTGCCCTTCCCGTGGAGGATGCGCACGGTGCCGACGTCCAGCATGATGGCGTCGTCGAGATAGCGCATCACGTTCTCGATGGCCTCGTTCACCCGCTGGCCCCGGACGTCCAGCTCCAGGCGGAAGTTCGCCTTCCGCTCGGCGATCCCGGCGTCATAGACCTGGCGGGGTTTCGGCGTTTCGCGGACCGCGGCGCGGTACTCGTTGGAGGTGACGCGCTCCACGCGGTCCAGCGGCAGTTTCGTGGAAAGGTTCCCCACGATGATGGTCACGGCCTTGGTGGACACCTTGGACACCTCGCCCACCATGCCGCTGTCCTTGATCCGGACCTTCTCGCCCACCTTCAGCGGGGCGGAGCGGAAGGCCGTCAGTTTCTCTTCCTCGGACGCGCCGGCATCGGGCGCTTCCTGCCCGGTCTTCGCCGCGCGGCGCGCCTTGCGGGCCTTCTCCCGTTCCTTGCGCTCCTGCAGCGACTTCAGTTTCTTGTCCAGATACTCCTCCCGGTTGCGCTTGTCCTCCAGTTTCTTGTCGGCCAGGGCGCCCAGGAAGTCCGAAAGCTGCCCGCGGGCGTCCTTGGTGGCCTCCTTCTCGGCCTGGGACTCCTTGATGGTGCGGATGGTGCTTTCCACTTGTTTGTTGGCCCCCTTGACAATCTCCTCGGCCTCTTTCTTCGCCTCTTCCAGGATCTTCTGGCGGAGCTGCTTGATGTCTTCGAGCTCCTTCTGGTATTTGTCCGTGACGGCCTCGAGGGTCCTGTCCGTCGCGCGGATCTTCGTCAGTTTCTCGTCCAGGACGCGGCGGTTCCGGGCGATCTTCCGCAGGTTCCGTTCGATGCCTACGAACTCTTCGCCGGCCCGCTCCTCGGCATCCTTGACGATCGGCTCCGGGAGGCCCATCTTGCGGGCCAGTTCGAAGGCGAAGGAATTGCCGGGCAGGCCCATCTCCAGCACAAAGAGCGGGGCGATGTTCCGGGCGTCGAACTGCATGGCGCCGTTCAAGACGCCCGTATCGCCGTTGGCGGCGTACAGTTTCAAGTTCGTGTAGTGTGTGGTGATGACGCCGTACACGCCGCGGCGGTCCAGGTCCGCCAGGATGGCCTCGGCGATGGCCCCGCCCGCGGCGGGTTCCGTGCCGGAGCCGAACTCGTCAATCAGCACGAGCGTCTTTCCGTCGGCTTCCCCGAGCATCGACTTCATGTCCGCGAGGAAGGAGCTGTAGGTGGAAAGGTCGTTGTCGATGGACTGGTCGTCACCGATGGAGACCATGATGCGGTCGAACACCGGGAGCTCGGAGGTCTCCGAAGTAGGGATGAGCATGCCCCATTGGAACATGTACTGCAGCAGACCTACGGTCTTGAGACACACGGACTTACCGCCCGCATTGGGGCCGGAGATCAGGAGGATGTGCTTCTCGGGGGTAAGGGTGGCGGAGAGCGGGACGATGGACCGTCCTTCCTTCCGGAGCGCGCGTTCCAGGATCGGGTGCCGCGCTTTCCGAAGCAGGAGCTCGCCGCTCTCGGACACGATGGGCATGCCCGCGATGAAGTCCAGGGCAACATTGGCCTTGGCCATCAGGAAGTCGATCTCCCCCAGGAAGATGGCGGCGGCGCAGAGGTCGGGGACGAAGGGCCGCAGGAACTCCGCGAACTCGTGGAGGATGCGCGCGATCTCGCGGGTTTCGGCGAAACGGAGCTCCGCGATCTCGTTGGTCAGGGCGACGATCTCGGCCGGTTCGATGAAGGTGGTCTTGCCGGTGGCGGACTCGTCATAGACGAAGCCCGGGAACTGGCGTTTCTTCGCCGACGCCACCGGGATGAGCATCTTGCCGTCCCGGATGGAGACGCTGGCGTCGGCCTCCACGAGACCTTCCTGCTGCGCCTTCCGGAGGATGGCATTCATCCGCTTGGAGACGTTGATCTCCCGTTCGCGGATGGAGGTGCGGATCTCGTACAGCTTGTCCGAAGCCGTATCCTTGATCTCGCCGTATTTGTCCAGGATGCCGTCGATGCGGCGCTGCACCTCGGGGAAGCCGGGGAAGCCCGACGACATCTGCTTGAGGCCCGGATAGATGCCGTCCTTGATGGCGCGGAAGAAATTCGTGACCTTGCGGAGGGTATCCAGCATCGTCCGGAGCCGTCCCAGGGAGAGGAGGTCGATGCCGGCGTTCTTGCCGATGGGTTCCAGGAAATGGAGGCAGTCGATGTAGCCGCTCGTCGGGAAGTTTTCCTCGAACATGAGGATCAGGCGCATCTCGTCGGTGAGCTGGAGACGCCTGCGGATGACGGACGGGTCCGTGCTCAGCGTCTCGCTTTCCACGCGGCCGGCGGCGTAATCCGTCGAGCAGCGGTCGGCAATGAGGGTGCGGACCCGGTCGAAACCGAGCTTCTGTTCCAGTTTTTCCGTCGACACCATCCCTTATTCCTCCTTCGCGGTCTTGTCGGGGCCCAGCACGCTGCCCAGCAGCTGCCGGAGCTCCTGCATCGACTCCACTTCCTTCAGCTCGCCGTTCCGGACGAACCGGACGGCGCCGTCTTCCTCCGACACCACGATCACGTCCGCGTCGGTATCCTCCGACAGGCCGATGGCCGCGCGGTGCCGCATCCCGAAATGGGCGGGGATGTCCGTGCGGTTGGTCATGGGCAACTGGCACCGCGCGGCGGCGATCCGGTTGCCGACGATGATCATCGCCCCGTCATGCAGCGGGGAATTCTTGAAGAAGATGTTCATGATCAGCCGCCGGTTGATCTCCGCGTCGAAACGGTCGCCCGTGTCCATGAACTCGTCCATCGAGGACTTGTGCTGGATGACGATCAGGGCGCCGGTCTTTTCCGCCGACATGGCCCGGACGGCCTCCGCCAGTTCCTCCACGCTCCGGCTCCCAAGCTGTTCCTCCTTGATGCCCAGGAGGCGGTTGAACAGGTCGCCGGTGCGGCGGGAAAGGCCCGTCCGCATGCCGATGCGGTTCATCAGGTGGCGGATTTCCGGCTGGAAGATGATGATGATCGCCAGCACGCCCACGTCCAGGAGGGCGTTCAGCAGCACGGTCATCATCCGCATGTTCAGGGCCGACGCGATGGCCTGCACCACCAGCAGCAGGGCCAGCACCAGCACGATGTTCAGCACCGTGGAGTCGCCCCGGATGCTCCGCAGCAGGAAATAGATGAGCAGCGCGACCATCCCGATATCCAGGATGTCCGCCCATCCGAACTGCAAGAATCCGAATATGCCCAGCACCTTCGCCATACGCGGCAAAGTTACGAAAAGATTTCGTACCTTTGACAACTTAATAGAGTCAGATGGGTTTTCGGGTTTTGAAATTCGGCGGGTCATCGGTGGCGGATGCCACCGCGATGTCGCGCGTGCTGGATATCGTGGGCGGAGAGCTCGCGAAAGGGCGGGTGGTGCTGGTGAGTTCCGCCATCAGCGGATGTACGGACGGGCTGCTGGCCGCGGCGGCCGGGGATGCCGCAGGCATTCCGGCGCTGCGGGAGCGGCACAAGGCCATCGTGCGGCGCCTGTTCACGGGCGACGAACGGGCCGATGCGGCCGCGGAGGTGACACGCCTGTTCGCCGGCATGGAAGCTGCCCCCGCCGAGGAGAAAGTCACCTTCGGCGAGCTGCTTTCCACGCGGATCCTCGCCGGAAAGCTTTCCTGCGAAGGGGTGAAAGTCCTTTGGGTCGATTCCCGGCAGCTCGTCGTGAAGGACGACCTGCCGGAAACGTACCGGCGGATCCGGGAGGCCCTGGCCGATTCCGACGCCGATGTCGTCGTGGCGCCGGGTTTCATCTGCTCCGATTCCACGGGCAAGGTGTGTACGCTGGGCCGCGGCGGGTCGGACTACAGCGCAGCGCTGTACGCCGCCGCGCTCGCGGCCGACTCGCTCCAGATCTGGACCGACGTGCCGGGCATCATGACGGCGAACCCGAAACAGGTCCCCGCCGCCCGGACCATTCCGGGCCTGTCGTACCGGGCCGCCCTGGAAATGGCGGAGCACGGGGCGAAGGTGCTCTATGCGCCGACCGTCGCCCCGGCGATGGAGGCGGGCATCGACATCGAAATCCGGAACACTTTCGCGCCGGACGGACGGTTCACCCGCATTTCCGCGCAACCGGATTCCTCTCCGTGGGTCGGCATCGCCTCCCGGGGTGGAGAAATCTGCCTTGTGGGCACTTCGGAGGCCGATCTTTCCGAAGCGGCCGGCCTGGTCCGGGAAACGCTCCGGACCGCGGGCATCGCGCCGCTGGCCGTCCGCGTGGACGGGACCAACATCCTCGTCAGCGTCCGGGAAGCCATCGAGTTGCCGGCCCTGCTGGTCCTGCACCGGGCCTTCTTCGAAGCCCGGCCGCTGCGGGAGGTCAACCTTTTCATCGCGGGGTACGGCGCCGTGGGCAAGGCGCTGACCGGCATGGTCGGCCGCACCGCGGCGACGGTGGCGGAGCGCACCGGCAAGACGCTCCGCGTCGCCGGCCTCGCCGACAGCCGCCGCTACCGCATCGACCTGGGCGGCGTCACCTCCCTGGACGGCGCCGTCGCGGGCGATTTCGTGGATGCGGTCATCGACCTGGCCCCCAAAGGGTCCGTCTTCGTGGACTGCACCGACAGTGAAACCCTGTACAAGCGCTATCCGGACCTGTTTCAGGCGGGCCTGCACATCGTTTCTTCCAACCGGCGATCCTTTGCCGTCCCATATGTCGAATATGCCGCCATGCAGGCGGCGGCCCGCGAAAATGGCCGTTTCTTCCGCTACGAGACCACGGTCGGCGCCGCCCTTCCCATGCTCGAGTCCCTCGCCATCGGCGCGAACAGCTGTGACGAAATCGTCTCGCTGGAGGCCGTCGTATCCTGTACGCTGAATCAGATTCTGAGCGCTTACGGGGAGGGACCGACGTTCGCGTCGCTCGTGCGGGCGGCGCAGGAAGCCGGGCTCACCGAGCCCGACCCGCGCCTGGACCTCGGCGGCCGCGACGCGCTCCGGAAGCTCCTTATCCTCGCCCGCGAGGCCGGTGTGCAGCTCGAGGAGCAGGACGTGGTGGTGGAGCCGCTCATCCCCGCATCGCTCTTCGGCGTGTCCCTGGACGAATTCTACCGCGGGCTTGCCGCGCTGGAGCCGGCGTTCGCCGAAGCGCACCGCCGCGCGCTCGCCGCCGGCTGCCGCCGCCGCTTCGTCGCCTTCCTGGAGAAGGTAGAAGGTCTTTCGCCGCAAGCCGCCCCTTCTGTCATTTCGACCAAGGCCGAAAGGCCGCGTGGAGAAATCTCCACGGGTTACCTCGCCGGCATCCGCGTCCAGGACGTGCCCGAGACCCATCCGGCGTACCACCTCCGCGGGACGGAGAACGCCATCCTCATCCGCAGCGCCTTCCACCCTACACCCATCGTCATCCAAGGTCCCGGCGAAGGCGCCCGCCAGGCCGCCGCCAGCCTGTTGAACGACATCCTACGCTAATCCCGTCCCCGGAGGACGCATTTGCGGATCACCTCCGGACGCAATTGCGGCCAATCAACCCCTCACCTCCGGACGCAATTGCGGACAATCAGCCCCTGCGTGCATTCTACGTGACGACGCGGCACCTTCTTCGCCCGAATTGGCCATATTTCCGGACGCGTCGGCAGTAAGAACGGCGTCTAAGACACTTTTTCCGCAATTGCGTCTGCCGCCGTGCAATGTGACCATTTTTTCCGTATCTTTGCACCAAGAAGGTTAATAAAACGAATCATGAAAGTAGCAGTCGTCGGAGCCACCGGGTTAGTGGGCTCCAAAATGTTGCAAGTGCTGGAGGAGCGGAATTTCCCCGTCACCGAACTCCTCCCTGTCGCTTCCTCCCGTTCCTGGGGGAAGAAAGTCACGTTCCAAGGCCGTGAGTGGACGGTCGTCAGCGCCGATGAGGCCATCGCCAAGCGGCCGGCCGTCGCGATTTTCAGCGCCGGCGGCGCCGCCTCGGGCGAACTCGCCCCGAAGTTCGCGGCCGTCGGCTGCCGCGTCGTGGACAACTCGTCCTACTGGCGCATGGACCCGACCAAGAAACTCGTGATCCCCGAAATCAACGGCGACGTCCTGGGTCCCGATGACTACATCATCGCGAACCCGAACTGTTCCACCATCCAGATGCTCATGGCCCTGGCTCCCCTCCAGAAAGCCTACGGCATCAAGCGCATCGTCGTCTCCACCTACCAGAGCGTGAGCGGCAGTGGCCAAAAAGGCGTGAACCAGCTCAAGACCGAACGCGCCGGCGGCACCGCCGATTTTTATCCCCATCCCATCGACCTGAACATCCTCCCCCACATCGACAGCTTCCTGGAAACCGGTTACACCAAGGAGGAGATGAAGATGGTCAATGAAACCCGCAAGATCCTCCGGGACGACACCATCGCCGTCAGCGCCACCACCGTCCGCGTGCCGGTCTGGGGCGGCCACAGCGAGAGTGTCAATGTGGAACTCCGCCAGCCTTTCGACCTGGACGAAGCCCGCGCCCTGATCACGGCCATGCCCGGCGTCGTGATCCAGGACGACCCGGCGAACCTGGTCTATCCGATGCCCCGCTTCGCCGAGGGCAAGGACGAGGTCTTCGTGGGCCGCATCCGCCGCGACTTCTCGGTCGAGAACGGCCTCAACCTCTGGTGCGTGAGCGACAACCTCCGCAAAGGCGCCGCCACCAACGCCGTCCAGATCGCCCAGCTCCTCCTGGAGAAGGGCCTGCTGCCGGCGTAAGCCCCTCCCGAAAAAGGGTCCCAGTTGCTCACAAGAGTAACGGACCAGAGGTCTCATAAGCGAAAACGCCTGTTTTTGCTCACGAGCGTGGCGGATCCGGGGTTTCGTGAGCGAAAACACCTGGTTTTGCTCACGAGGATGGCGAAATAGAGATTTTGTGAGCAAAAATGTGGGTTTTTGCTCATGTAAACAGAGATATCTGTGTAAATACGGGCGTTTTTGCACATATTTGCACCACGGATGACGAAAACTGTGTGGAACCTACTTGTTTCGCACGTTTATGAGAAGACTTTATGGACTTTCAGTTCTTTTATGAGCTGCTGAGCATCGATTCCACTTCGGGAAAGGAGCGGAAGGTGGCCGAATGGCTCGTTGAGCGCCTCCCGGATTTGTTCCCCGCGTCGAACCGCCCCGTATTGCGGGTCGATGAGGTCGGCGACAGCACCCTGAACCTCCTCCTCACCTGGGGAAAGCCCCGTATCGTCTTCTGCTCGCACCTTGACACGGTCCCTCCGAATATCCCGCCCACGTTCCCGGAGGGAAACCTCACCTGTCATTCTAAAGGCGAAGACACCCTCTGTCATTCTGAGGAGGTCGAAGACCGACGAAAGAATCTCGTTTCCAACGTAATGAAAGATGGCCGGTCGCAGCCGGCCATGACGGAAAGCACCACTCTTAGCGGATCCTCCACCGTCATTCCCGGCGTGACCGGGAATCTCCCCGACGTTATCGCCGGCCGGGGAGCCTGCGACGCGAAGGGACAGGTGTTTGCGATGGTGGAGGCGTGCAAGCGGCTCGCGGGGGAGGGCAGCACAGACTTCGGGCTGTTGTTGCTCGCGGGAGAGGAGACGGGATCGTGGGGTGCGAAGGCGTTTGCGAAGACCGGATTCAAGGCGGAGTACCTGGTCGTGGGAGAGCCCACGGACAACTGCATGGTTTCAGCGTCCAAGGGGACCAAGTCGTTTGACTTGAAGTTCTCGGGCGTGCCGTTCCATTCGGGGTATCCGCAGTATGGCGTGAGCGCCGTGGACCTTTTCGTAGCATTTGTCAATGCGCTGAAAGCGAAGGACTTCGGCATGGACCCGGTGCTCGGTGAAACCACCTGGAACATCGGCCTGGTCCATAGCGACAACCCGCAGAACATCCTCTCCCCCGAACTCACCTGCCGCCTTTACTTCCGCACGACCTTCGTCTCTGACGAAGCCGTCACCCAGTGGATGGCGGATGCACCGAACGTCATTCCGGGCTCGACTCTCCCCGTCATTCCGGGCCTGACCCGGAATCTCACCGTCACGGCCCGCGGGGGCGACACGCCGGCACGGTACTGGACCGTGCCGGGCATGCCGGCCAAGAGCGTAGCCTTCGGTAGCGATGCGCCACACCTGACGAACTTCACGCACAAGGCCATCTGCGGACCGGGGAGCATCACCGTCGCGCACCGCGACGACGAATGCGTACGCGCCGCGGACCTCGCGACCGCCGTAGAGCAATACGTCGCCCTTTACCGGGCTGTTACGAACTAGCAGCACGGCGCAGGGAACATTTTGGGGCCAAAACGTTCCCTTTGGCGTGCTGGAGCACGCCGCCGGGAACAAAAATAGCCAAAAACGTCCCCGACGAGGAGCCGCAGTCCCGCGGCGGGGTCAAAAAGGGCCAATAATGCGGCCGGCGAGGGACAGGAGCCCCGCAGTGGACGCAAAAAAGGGCCAAAACGTCTCCATTGCGGGACCAGAAGGATATAGTTTTTTAGGTTATATGAGCAAGGACAGATTCGACATCAAAGAAAGGGAAAACATGGGCTTCATCACGGAGGCGAGCATCGTCATCGACAAGGAAACGGGCGTGAATTACCTGTTCGTCCAGCGCGGGTACGGCGGCGGCCTGACGCCGCTGCTCGATTCCGCGGGAAAGCCCATCGTCACCAAGGACGGTTATAAAAAGTAAGGGGTCATGAAAGTCATCATCAGCGGATACGGCCGGATGGGCCACATGGTGGAGAAGGAGCTGGAACGGCGCCACATCGAACTCGTTGCGGCCAGCGAGGATATCTGCAGCATCGACCCGGAACTGGCAAAGGAGTGCGTCGTCATCGACTTTACCTGGCCGGATGCGTTCCGGGCCAATTATCCCTTTATCGCGAAGAACTTCAAGGCCGCGGTGGTCGGGACTACGGGCTGGAACGACATTGAAAAAGAGGTGTTCCAGGCCTTCGAGGAGGCCGGGACGCCGCTCATCTATGCGTCGAACTTCTCCCTGGGCGTGAACGCCCTCTTTGCCGCCGTGGAGCGGGTAAGCAAGATGCTCAAGGGTAACGGATATACCCCTGCCGTGGAGGAGACACACCATATCCACAAACTGGATGCCCCCTCCGGCACGGCGAAGAGCCTTGGCAAACTCATCGAGGAAGGCCTCGGCGCGGTGCCTGAGATAACCGCTCATCGCATCGGCGAAGTCCCTGGCATCCATACGGTTACGTACACCTCGGAGGTCGATAAGCTCACCCTCACCCACGAGGCTTTCGGGCGTGAGGGGCTCGCGGCGGGCGCCGTCGCCGCCGCTCTGATGACCGAGGGCCTGAAAGGCGTCCATGAATTCAAAGAATTGCTGTGAAAAAACTGTTTACCCTCCTCTTCCTCGCCGTCGGCCTGACCGCCGCGGCACAGAACTCGGCCCGATACGACCATTTCAAGGAACTGCGCAACGAGGTCGATACGCTCGGCATGAAGCAGATGCTGGACGAATGGGGCGACAAAGACCCCGAATACTATTCCGCCTGGGCCAACTACTGCACGGTGATGGCCGCGCAGACGGAAGACCTCACCTGGCTTGACATGGCCGTCAACTGGGTCCAGATGGGCCGGGACGAGTTTCCGGACAATGAACTCCTGCTCCACAAGCAGGCCGAGGTTCTCTTTAACAACGAGCGTTTCCAGGAAGCGCTTCCCCTCTTGCGTGAAATTGAAAATAAGGGCATCGGGGACGTCCTTACCTGGTACCGGCTGTCGCTCATCTGCGCAGGCAAAGGTGACTACGCCCAATCCCGCAAATACCTGGCAAGGATGATCAAAGAGGGGGACGAGGAAGACCGGGAATATGCCCTTTCCGTCCTGGCCGACTATGACGAGATGGACCGCAAGATTGATTCCCTGGCCATCCGCCCGGACCACGCCGCCATCAAGGCTTTTTCCGAATCCCCGGCCTTCCAGGAGCTGACAGCCCGCTTCGCGGCCCGTGACACGACGTTGACCCTGAACGAAATCGCTACCCTGTACTACGGTTCCGCCTATCACAAGGATTATCATCTGGTCCAGGAGCAATGCGATGACATCCGGCAAATGGCGGGCGAGGGGAAGATCAAGGAAGCGGTCGAGGCCCTGAACGCCAAGCTGGAAGAGTATCCCGTCTCCCTGTTCCTGCTGATTTCCCTCTTCAACCTGACCGAAGGGGAAGAGATGGTGCCTTATCTCTGGAAGGCCCAGCAAATCCTCAACGTCATCGACTGCACGGGTAGGGTGAACAGCACGGAAGTGCCGTTCCAGGTCATCTGCGTCAATGATGAATACCTGGCGCTCAACCAGATATTCGAAATGTCGGAATTCAAGGAGCAGGCCCTCATGCAAGGAGGGGACATCCCGCTGGACCAGATGACTTTCCTGAACGCATATGGCCTGGAGATGACGGTCTACTTCCGGATCACTCCGCCGTATTGGGAAAAGATGAACCGCCTGTTCGGCAGCAACGATTAATCCGGAATTATTCGTAACTTAGCACCGCAAAAGAAGTTCGATATGCTTACACTCAAGGGATGCGGAACGGCGCTGTTCACGCCGTTCAAGGACGGGAAACTGGACGAAGCGGCGTTTGCGGCCACGGTGAGAAGACAGGTCGAGGCCGGAATCCATTTCCTGGTGCCGCTCGGGACGACCGGCGAGACGCCGTGCCTGAGCGTGGCGGAGCGCCAGCGGGTGCTCGCCCTCGCGCGCGAGAACGCACCTGGCAAGACGCTCCTCGTGGGCGGCGGCACGAATTCGCTGATGGCCACGCTGGAGAGCATGGCCCAGCTCCCCGACGCCGATGCCTACCTCATCGTGGTTCCCTACTACAACAAGCCCAACCAAGCAGGCTTGTACGCGTACTACAAAGCCGTGGCCGAAAGTACGGACAAGCCCATCGTCATCTATAACGTGCCCGGGCGCACAGGAGCGAACATCAACGCGGAAACCACCCTCCGCCTGGCGGAGGACATTCCCAACATCATCGCCGTGAAGGAAGCGTCGGGCAACTACAAGCAGATCAGCGAGATTATCCGCTGCAAGCCCGAAGGGTTCAGCGTGCTGTCCGGCAATGACGACGAGACGCTCCCGCTGATGGCCACCGGGGCCGACGGCGTCGTCTCCGTCGCCTCCAACATCGCCCCGCGCGAGATGGTGCAGCTGGTGGAAGCCCTGCAGGAGAACGACATGGCCAAGGCCCGCGCCTACCACCACCTCCTGACCCCCCTGTTCCGGGCCTGCTTCGTGGAGACCAGCCCCATCCCCGGCAAGGCCGCCATGGCCCGCCTGGGCCTGATGGTGAACGAGCTGCGCCTGCCGCTCGTCCCGGCCACCCAAAAGACGGAAGAACTCATCGCAAAGGTATTGGAAGAGCTATGGAAATAACCCTCGAACGTTTCAACGAAGTCATCGAAGGCCTGGAAAAAGGCGAGATCCGGGTCGCGGAAAAGATTGACGGCCAGTGGGTCGTGAACAAATGGGTGAAGGAGGTGATCCTCGCCGGGTTCAAGCTCGGCGCGATCACCGACATGTCCCAGGGCCAGTTCCCGTTCTTCGACAAGGCCACCTTCCCGGTGCGTCAGTTCAAGGCCGAGGACGGCGTGCGGATCGTCCCCGGCGGGTCCAGCATCCGCCGCGGCGCCTACCTCGCCCCCGGCTCCATCGTCATGCCCCCGGCCTATGTCAATGTGGGCGCCTACGTCGATACCGGCACGATGGTCGATTCACACGTGACCATCGGCTCCTGCGCGCAGGTGGGGAAGCACATCCACATTTCCGCATCGACCCAGATCGGCGGCGTGCTCGAGCCCGCCGGCGCCATGCCCACCATCATCGAGGACGGCGCCTTCATCGGCGGCAACTGCGGCATCTACGAGGGCACCATCGTCCAGGAGGGCGCGGTCATCGCCTCCGGCGTGATCATCACCTCCTCCACCGCCATCTTCGACGCCACGACCGGCGAATTCATCCGCCGCAACGCCGACGGCCGCGTGGTCGTCCCCCGCGGCGCCGTCGTCGTCTCCGGCTCCAAGCCCATCATCCGCGGCGGCAAGCCCCTCGAGAGCGGCGTGCACCTCTACTGCCCCGTCATCGTCAAGTACCGCGACGAAAAGACCTCCGGCAGCGTGCAGCTGGAAGATTTGCTCCGATAAGTGAAAAATCCTTTTAACATTTTCCGGCCGGCTGCGTCATAAGAGTGCAGTCGGCTGAATTTTGATATATGAAAAAGATACTGATTACCCTGATGATGCTCCTGAGCCTCGGCACGGTCGCCCTGGCCGGAGAACCCAACAGACAGCTCCGCAACCTGGTTTCCGATTACCGGGGAACCCAAGGATTCGACGTCGTGGACGTCGGCGGACTGGGCCTGAGCCTTCTCAAGGCCGCCGCCCGGACCGCCGCCGATTCTCCCGAGGACCGCGAAGCCCTAAGACTCTTCAACGGTCTCAAGCGCCTCACGATCGTGGACTTCTCCGAAGCCGAGCCCGAAGTCAAGGACAAGTTCCTGCGCAAGGTGAACCGGATCCTCAGGAGCGGGGAGATGCTCCTGGAAGCCAAGGACGGCGGCGAGACGGTCCGCATCTACGGGACCTCCTCGGACGACGGAAACCTCCTGGAAGACGTCGCCCTCCTCGCCGGAGAAGCGCTGATCTTTGTCCGTGGATCCATCCGCGCCGACCAGGTGGCAGCCCTCATGAAACAAGCCGACCGTGACTGACGCCCGGTTCCATACCGTCTGGATTCCGCTGCAGGATCGCTTCTACCGCGTGGCCTACTTCCTCCTGGAGGACCGGGCCGATGCCCTGGACGCCGTACAGGACCTGTACGTCAAGCTCTGGAAGATGCGGGACTCGCTGGACCTCGTCCGGAATCCCGGGGCCTACGGAGCGCTGCTCATGCGGAACCTCTGCATCGACCGGATCCGACGCCTGGCACCCGCCGAAGAACTCCCCGAAGACCTTCCCGGCAAGG
>Ga0310690_10007044_pt1 | contig 14586 bp, 7 predicted proteins | sample AusTroGonzalo_MG_2_FD_207661 | JGI IMG/M metagenome (GOLD analysis project Ga0310690, IMG submission 207661) | Bovine rumen microbial communities from tropical cattle in Woodstock, Queensland, Australia - Gonzalo_04 (v2) (version 2) | ecosystem: Host-associated > Mammals > Digestive system >...
AATTTCGAGCGTCTTTTGCTCTAATCGTCCGCATTTACCCGATTTCCCGAAAAAACCGATTGTTTTGGCCGGAGAACCGCTCCATCTACTGAGCCTGATCAAACCTTGAGGATATGTCTTACAGGGTTTCCCCTATACTAGGCGATTATGCTATCAGGACAAGGGAGTTCGAACAGGCTCCTTTCCAAGTCAGGATTGCTTTTTAAATATAAGTAGGGGACGTATATGGACGGTTATGTAATGATAGGTCTCAAACTGCTCGGCTCGCTTGCCATGCTCATGTACGGCATGAAGGTGATGAGCGAAGCGCTGCAGAAGATGGCGGGTCCTCAGCTGCGCCATGTCCTGGGTACGATGACCACGAACAGATTCACATCTGTGCTTGCGGGAACCTTCGTCACGGCAACGGTGCAGTCCTCGACGGCCACGACGGTGATGACGGTGTCGTTTGTGAACGCAGGGCTTCTCACCCTGGCTCAGGCAATCGGCATCATCATGGGCGCCAACATCGGTACGACGCTCACCGCATGGATCATGTCAGCCGGCTTTTCATTCAACATCACCAATGTTGTCTGGCCGGCTTTCTTTTTGGGCATCATCCTGATCTACAGCAAGAAGCGCCGCTACATCGGCGACTTCCTGTTCGGCATCTCGTTCCTGCTGCTCGGCCTGGGCACGCTGCGCGCCACGGGCGTGAGCATGAACCTCGGCGAGAACACGGTTCTTCTGAACTTCTTCACGTCGTTTGATCCGGCAGCCTTCTCGACGACGGTCCTGTTCCTGCTGATCGGCGGCGTCCTCACGTTCTGCGTGCAGTCCTCGGCAGCCGTGATGGCGATCACGATGATCCTCTGCGCGAGCGGCGTGCTGCCCATCTACCAGGGCATCGCGCTCGTGATGGGCGAGAACATCGGCACGACCGTCACCTCGAACATCGCAGCCCTCGGCGCCAACGTGAATGCACGGCGTGCGGCCTTCGCGCACCTGTTCTTCAACGTGTTCGGCGTGATCTGGATGCTCATCGTGTTCCATCCGTTCGTTGACGCGGCCTGCCACGTGGTGGGCTACGACCCGACGATGACCCGCGGAAGCGTCCCCCAGGAAGCGTTCCTGGCGAACGCCTCGCTGCTCAGCTTCGTTCTTGCAGCCTTCCACACGGGCTTCAACCTCATCAACACGGCGATTCTCATCTGGTTCATTCCGCAGCTTGAGAAGTACGTCTGCCCGCTCATCAAGCCCGGGAAGCAGGACGAAGCCAAGTCCGCCTCCGGCCTGCATCTGCAGTTCCTTGAAAGCGGCATCATGAAGACGCCCGAAATCGCAGTGCTGCAGGGTCAGAAGGCGATCATCGTCTTCGCCAAGCACGTTCTTTCGACCTTCGGTCTTGTCCGTGAACTCGCCGACCTGTCGATGAAGCCCGCGCACGAACAGTTCTACAAGCTGAACGACCGGATCATCGAGTTCGAACAGGTCTCGGACAACATGGAGTATGAGATCGCCAAGTACCTGAGCCAGGCTTCGGACGCCCACATGTCCGACGTCGCCAAGGTCAGGGTCCGCGCCATGCTCCGCGAGATCGACGAACTCGAGAGTATTGGCGACGCCTGCAACAACATCGCCCGTACGCTCAAGTTCAAGCAGGAGCGCGACGAGACCTTCACTGAAAAGCAGATGAAGGGCCTCAATGAGCTCATGGACATGCTCGAAGAAAACCTGAAGCGCATGATCCAGGCGCTTGAAACCGGCGAGGATGCCCTTTGGGACGAAGCGGTCGCGCTCGAAGCGAAGATCGACGCCTTGCGCACCAAGCTCAAGGAAAGGACCGAAGAGGAGGCCGACCGCCAGAAGTACTCCTACGCCGCCGCTTCCATGTATTCGTACATCGTGAGCGAGTGCGAGCGTCTTGGCGACTACGTGATGAACGTGTTCGAAGCCAAGCTCGACCACAGGGAGAAGAATCTGGCGATCTAGGAATCGCCTTCGGAGCCGCCGCGGGATCTCTCCTGCGGCAGGAACGCCCGCCGGTCCCCCGGATCAGCGGGCGTTTTTCCTGGGAGGCTTCCTCGCGTCAAGCGCACATTTCCCGCTGGCGACAGAACCGCTGGCATTCGTCATGCCGCAATCCCGGGGCGTGGCGCAGCGCAGGGAGCGCATCAGTCGATCAGCTTGTCCAGGTGGCTCCTGGAGACGACAAAACCGTCCGCATCGGCCGACAGTGCGCCGCAGCGGTGCCACTTGGCGACGATTCTTTCGATGGTTTTGACCGTGCTGTGCATCACGTAGCTCATCTCGGCGTAGGTCAGCCGCAGCGGAATGTGCAGCATGTCGCCCTCGGTGCGGCACGGCAGGCTCCTTGAGAGCGATTCAAACAGATGCGCCAGGCGCTGCTCGGCCTCGCAGGAGAACATGCACATGAATGCGCCGTAGTCGGAGGCGACGCAGTCAATGCAGTACTTGTGAAAGAGCTCGCTCAGGCCCTCGCGCTCCAGAGCCTGCCGGAACGCCTCCAGGCGGCAGATCCAAACGTCCGAGTCCCGCAGGATCAGAAGCTTTTCGCACCGGTTGTCGATGCCCAGATACCCGCTGTAGTTCAGGATCCGTCCGGGCAGCACCAGGCTGATGGTGTGGGGCCGGGCCGGATCCTTCATCTCGTAGGTCTGCCCGATCAGTCCGCTTTGCGTGAGGATGATGTTGCGTCCGTCGCCCTGGGCGTTTTTTGCCTGCAGGACGCTGCCCTTGGCCAGAGTGTAGAAAAAACCCTCCCTGCGGCACAGGCCTGCGAGCCTGTCATCGGCCTTGGGGATCAGCCAGGGAGTTGTTTCGTAGTAAAGGGGCATCGCGGAATCCTTGCTGCAGGACTGTTCTGTTCGTGGATGCAATCTATTAAGGATAGCTGATTGAGACCGGCCGGACAACCGACACGTGGGGGAGGAAAACGTACCGGCGCAGCCGTCACATGACGGGCAGGGGGCAGGCCCTGCTCCTTCAAAATTCCGCTCACCGGAACCGGGGCGGGCAAGCAGACGCCGCCAGTCAGAAAGTTCCCGGACACCAGACTATCCATTGGAGGATCACGATGAAAAAACTCTCCCTGATCATGGCCGCGACGCTCATGGCTTTTTCCGCGCAGGGCTTTGCCGCAACCGAATACACGGCTGACCTTGTGATCGTCGGCGCCGGCACCGCCGGACTGCCCGCCGCCGCCCGCGCCGCCGAGCTCGGCGTCAAGACCATCACGATCGAAAAGACGGGCCTCATCGGCGGCCAGCTGCACGTCATCGAAGGCACCTATGCGGTCGGCACCCCGCTGCAGAGGAAGGAAATGGTCGGACTCACCACCGAAAAATCCTTCGAGCAGACCATGAACTACGCCGTCTGGCGCGCCGATCCCGCCCTTGTCAAGCGCATCGTCGACAGCTCGGCCTCCAAGATCAAGTGGCTCATGGACAACGGCGTCGCGATGAAGGGCTTGATCACCGATACGGTCGACGGCAACCGCGTCTACCACACCTATCAGAACCACTTCCCCGGCCAGCAGGCTGTCGGCGCCCTGATGAAGGTCGTCAACGAGAAGGGCGGCAAGGTGCTCACGGACACCGCCGGCAAGAAGCTGATCACCAACCAGAAGGGTGAAGTGACCGGCATCATCGCACAGAGCCGCAAGGACGGCGAGATCCGCATCAACGCCAAGGCCGTTCTGCTTGCCGCCGGCTCCATGTCGCACAATGCCGAGCTGATGGCCCGGTTCAATCCCAAGCTGCTCGTGAACGGCAAGCCCATGCAGTCCATCGCCCTGCCGGGCAACACCGGTGACGGCGTGAAGATGGGCCTTGAGGTTGGCGCCGCGGTGGACAACACCGACATCGTGATCGGCGAGTCGATCGTTCCGACCAACACGGACTATGCCGAGCTGCACATCGACCCGAAGATGCTCGACGCCTACATGATCCTCAAGGCGCAGACGCTCTGGGTCAACACCAAGGGCCAGCGCTTCATGGACGAAAGCCGCTCGGCCGACTTCACGACGGTGCTCAACGCCATCCACCGCCACGGCAACCAGGCCTTCGTGATCATGGACGATGCCAAGCGACAGGATCTGATGAACGGCAAGGGCTCGGATACCAACTACTTCACGCTCTACGACACGGGCCGCAAGGTCGTGCACTTTGACAAGGTCGTCGCCGACGGACAGAAGCGCGGCTACGCATTCAAGGCCAACACAATCAAGGAGCTGGCCATGCAGATGGGCGTCGATCCCGACACGCTGCAGGCCACGTACGACCGCTACAACGCCCTGGCCAAGAGCGGCACGGACACCGACTTCGGCAAGAAGACCAATCTGTACCCGCTGCTGAAGGCTCCCTTCTACGCCTTCAAGGGTGACGGCTGGATCTGCGACATGACCGGCGGTCTGCTGATCAACAGCAAGGCCCAGGTCATCAGCACCAAGGGCACGCCGATCAAGGGCCTGTACGCGGCCGGTTCCATGGCTGGCGGCATGTACGGCACGGAATATCCGTACATCAACCCGGGCTTTGCCAGCGCCACCGCCATCGCGACCGGACACTTCGCGGTCGAGGATGTTGCTGAAAAGCTCAAGCAGAGCAAGTAAGCGCCAGCTTCACGTTCTGATCCCCCCCAACCAACTCAAGACCTGCCCGGACGGCCCTTTCTTCAGTCGATTTGGGCAGGTCTCTTTTTTCCCGACACGCGCCTGAAGCGGGCTGTCGGGGACGAGGTCTTTCGCAATGACTAGCAAATTCATCAAGGCGCTTCCGGCTCTCCTGGGCATCGCGGCCGCCCTTCCTGTGAGCGCAGCCCAGGTCGAGCTGTACGGCATCATCGACATGGGCCTGCGCATGCGCATGCACGACAAGATCGACGGCGTCAAGCAGGCGGGCACATCCGTCGGCATGCAGACCGGCCAGTTCTATCCGAACATGTTCGCCCTGAAGGGCTCCGAGCGGCTCGATTCGGGACTCACCGTCAGCTTTTCCCTGGAAAACCGGTTCAACAGCGATACGGGCACGTTCGCCGAAAGCGGGCGGTTCTTCGACAACCAGGCCCTGCTCATGATATCGGGCGAGAAATGGACCGCCGCCGCGGGCCGCATGGAAGGCATTTCCTCGACCATGGGCGAGTTCGACATGGCTGCGCCGATGGATCCGTTCGAAGGCGGCTGGGAGGAGGCGGGCGGCTACAACGTGTTCGCCAACATCGGGCTTTCCGCGAACAACGCGCTCGCGCTGCGCGTCAAGCCTGCAGAGGGGCTCACGGTCACCGGGGCCTATTCGCTCTCGCAGCGGGACTCTGAGGCGAGCCGCTACGGCGACAATCCCCACTACATGGCTCTGGGCACGCTGTATCAGGCCGGAGCGCTCATGCTGAGCGCCACCTACGAGAGCGTGAGCAAGGACAAGCTCGAGGCAGGGGAGCGCACCGACCATGTCTTCAAGGTCAGCGCGAACTACGACTTCGGCCCCGCGCGCGTGTTCGGCGCCTATCAGCGCACAAGGGCGCACAAGTGGTTCGGCCAGTATGTGAGCGCGGACAGCTACATGCTCGGCCTGACCGCCCCCGTGGCAGGAGGCCTGCTGCGCACGTCCGTGCAGATGCTTGACGGCGGCAGGACCCAGGTCGGCGGCAGGACGTTCTCGCCGCAGCGCCTTGTCGCCGCAGTGGGCTACACCTACGAGCTGAGCAAGCGCACGATCCTCTGGTCGACCGTTTCGGCCTCCAGGGGCAGGAAGTCGCTGCACCGCAATTCGAGCGGCTCGTACGCGATGGCCGATTCCGACTCGCGCCAGGAGGCAAACCGCAGGATGCTGAGCGTCGGCGTGACGCACATGTTCTAAACCGGCGGCCAGGCCGAGCAGGTCTTCGAGGGCCAGACAGTTGCGTTTGCCCACTGACGCACGAAAAGCGGATGGCTATACGTGCCTTTGTTGACGGCCGCCTCAGAAGGCAGGGCGGTGCTGGGGCGCTGATGGAAAATATTCGCGCACTGAATGCATCTCTGAGGCGGCTTTCCCTGGCAGGGAAGGCCGCCGCTGCCGCATCCCGGAGACTCTTCCAGTCCGCATCGGGACTCCGTCCATAAGCAACAATGCTTACTATTTCACGCTAGAACCTTATAATGGTCTAGCCTGCTGCTTCAGGACGGGCTCCGTGACCTCAACCTTTCGATAACCTGCGGCGCCCATCCCGGAATCTTCCCGGCCGCAAGAGGACACAATCACCATCCTCTCAGCCTTGCGGTTGCATCGGGACTCGCGGAACAGCGGCTGCAGAGAGGAGGAGGGAGGAATGTCCATCCATTCGATTCGCACCAAGATCACCGCGATGGCGCTGGCCGTCATCTTGTTTTCGATGGCCATCGGCACCGTCTTCGGCGTGATCGCCATTCGCGACATCGGCAGGCAGAACGCCGACCAGATGCTCCTGCAGCTGGCCGAGACCGGACAGAAAAACCTGAACCACTACTTCGAGGGCGTTGAGCGGGCCGTCGAGAAGGTCGCCGCCTACGTGCAGGCGGATCTCAACCGGCAGGACGAAAGGGATCTGCACGAGCATCTGAACGACGTCCGGAGTGTCTTTCAGAAGCTTGCCTACCGCACCTATGGCGTGCTCACTTATTACTACCGCATCGATCCCTCTGTTTCAAAGACCGCCAAGGGCTTCTGGTACACCAACCTCGACGGCGAAGAGTTCCGCGAGCATGAGGTGACCGACATTTCGCTCTACGACGTGAACGACACCTCCAAGCTCGTCTGGTTCACGGTTCCGAGGGCAAGCGGCAAGCCGGTCTGGCTGCCTCCCTACATCACCGACAACCTCGACGTGCGAGTCATTTCCTACAACATCCCGGTCTACCAGCACGGAATCTTCATCGGCGTGATCGGCATCGAGATCGACTATTCCCGCATGGCCGCCGAGATCGACAGCATCTCGCTCTTTGAAAACGGCTACGCCTTTTTGAACGACGCAAGGGGCAGGCTCATCTACCACCCGCGCATCGACGTCACCACGCTCGACAAGCCCGTGCCGATTCCGAGCGCCTTCCTCTCCACCAAGAAGCGGCATGTGCGCTACACATTCGAAGGATCCGACAGGCAGGCCGCGTGGGTGCCGCTCAGAAACGGAACCCGCATCGTCGTGACGGTTCCGGTCGAGGAAATCAGCGCGGTGTGGCAGCAGTGGGTCTACAAGATCATTGCCTTTTTCTCGGTGCTCCTCTTTGGCTCCTTCGTTCTCGTCATGGCCTTCGTCGGCCGGCTCACGAGACCGCTCCGCGAGCTGACCAGGGCGGCCGAGCAGCTGGGCGAGGGCAACTACGACGTGTCGCTTCCCTACGACAGCAAGGACGAAGTGGGCAAGCTCACGGCCACTTTCAAGAAGGTCTCCGCCAAGCTCAAGACTCAAATCAGCAACCTCAACGACCTGGCGTACGCCGACGCGCTGACTTCGCTCCACAACAAGGGCGCGTTCGACCTCATGCTCAAGGACATTCAGGAGAAGATCAAGGATTCCAGCGGGCCGCTTGAATTTGCCGTCTGCATCTTCGACTGCAACCGGCTCAAGCAGATCAATGACAGCCACGGACACGCCAAGGGCAACGTCTACCTGAAGGAAACCTCCGCGGCGATCTGCGAAGTCTTTGACCACAGCCCGATCTTCCGCATCGGCGGTGATGAATTCGCCGCCCTGCTGCTCAACCGGGACTTCAGGAAAAGGGAGGAGCTGCTGCGTCGGTTCGATGAAAAATGCCGCGAGAAACGAGAGAGCGAAACAGAGCCCTGGAGAAGAATCGAGGTCGCCCGCGGCATGGCGGTCTACGATCCGAACGAAGACCGGTCCGTGAGCGACGTGGTGCGCCGCGCCGACAAGCTCATGTACGAGAACAAGTGGGAGAGCAAGCAAAAGCGCTCCGAGGCGCAGCAGTAGATCCTCAAGATTGAACTTCGCGAGAGAGAGAAGCCTTGAGGCGGCATCCCGGTGAGGGGAGGCCGCCTCAAATTGCATCAGCAGGCACAGCAAAAGAGACGTCTGCCCTGCGCCTGCGCCCGGAGCTCTCAAACTGAAAACGCCGCCAGCGGCGCGGGACTGCTGGCGGCGGTGGGGGACTTGCCGGATCAACCGGTCCGGAAACCCCCGCTTTTATTTGGCAAGGTCGTTTTCGAACTCCTCGGTCGCGTGCTTGCCGAGTCCCTCCATGGTTGTGGACATGTAGTTGTACCACTCGCCATAGCCCATCGCCATGCCGATCATGTCGAACTTGCCCATGCCGAGCTTGCTGCCGAAGTCCTTGGCCTGCTCCATCGAGCCGATGTTGCTGTTCACCGTGCGGAGCGTTTCGGTCACAAGATTCGTTGTCGGCGTGAGATCGGCCGTGCCCGGCTTGTTCATCTTGTTGCCCTCGGGGAAGGCCTCGACCCACTCCTTGCCGGTGGCGGCCATGCGCGTCTTGATTTCGCCGACGATCTCACCGCGGATGCGCAGCAGATCCTTGCCGAGCTCGGTCTGGCCGAACTGCCTGACGATTTCCACGGCCTGATTGTGCAGTTCCAGATCCTCGCCCTGCAGTTGCTTCGGTTCGTTGCCGACAATGCCCCCGTCCTTGTAGAGCGTCAGCTCAGCCTTGACGTATTCATCATAGACCTTCGGATCGATCTGGTTCTTGACGGCAAGGAACTCCTGGTGCTTGGCAAAGAGCTCGGGATCCTGCTCGGGGCTCTTCAAGTAGTTGCCGATCTGACCCTGGTGCAATTTTTCCAGCGACATGCCGATCTCGGGCTTGGAGGGGCGGTTTTTCCAAAGCTCGTCGGTGGGCAGGCCGAAGCCCTGCAGCACCAGCACATTGGCGGCGCGCTGCGCCTGCTGGGCCGTGTTGTAGGCCTTGAGGTTCTTCGTGGCTTCATCCTTGATGGCCTGGTAGGCCGCCGGATCCTCGCCCTCCTGAGGTCCTCGACTGGAGTCAAGCGCCCACTGATCGAGCTGCTGCTGGGTGGGATTCTGGTTGTACTCGAAGGCCTCGATTGTTTCCTTCATGGAGTTTCCCTGGAGGGGGGTGTTGTGGTTGATCATATTGGTGATCCCCCCGCCCACTACATCAAGAGCCCCAGAGACGGTATACAGTCTGGTTTCCTTGGCAAGCGCCTTGACGCCGGCAAGCAGCGCATCGAGGTCGGTCATGGCGCCGTTCAGGCGCATCTGGCTTTGCGCGAAGTTCATGAGCGGTCCGGGAATGGCGATGCCTTCGCGCTGCAGGTGCGTGAGCAGCACCGTCATGCGGTCGCCCATTTCAGTGGCGTTGCCGCGCAGGAGGATCGGCCGGATCACATCGTTCTTCAAATGCGCTTCCTGCGCCTCGAACTTGGCGAGTTCGCCAGGCGGCAGCAGCGTCTTGAGGCCCGAAACGAACATGTCCATCGTCTTGCGGTCAACGAGCGCCTTGTCCGCCTCGTCGATGTCGTGCTCGTACACGCCGCCGAACACGCACGCCACATTGACCTTGAAGATCGCGTCCGTCTGCTTCTTGTCAAGCGACGTGGCGTTGCCGAAGTCGATCATCGTGACCTTCGAGACGCTCTGCGGGTCGTTCGGGTCCTTCGGCTGGACCATCATGTTGCCCGCATGCAGGTCGCCGTGGAAAAAGCCCTGTTCCGAGAAGATCGCCTTGTTCAGCCACTTGTTGGCAACGGCTCCCAGGCTCTTGTTGACGTCGTGGAGCTCCTGGTACATGGCCCGCAGCTCCTTCTTGTACTCGAGCAGCTCGGCAAAGGTCGTGGGCGTTTTGGAGCGCAGCTCCTCGAGCTTGACCTTCATGTTCGCAAAGTACACGTCCATGGACTGGCCCGGAGCGAGCTTCATGATCATGGCGTTGGCGCTCGGAGCGACTCCGTCGACAAGGCCCACGGTGTCCACGCGGTTGCCGTTCACGCCGTCGTTGTAGACCTGGACGCCCTTCTGGATGTTGTCAGCCTCAAGCCTCAGGTCAAACTCCTTCTGGTACTGGTCGTACAGGCCGAGGTAGCTTTCCTTCATGCCGGGAATGCCTTCGGCGGCGAGCTTGAAGTGCTCGACCTCGCGCTCGGTTCTCACCTTCACGTCCGGACGGATGATCTTCACCGCGGCCGTGTAGGGCTGCTGGTTGGGATCGCTGGGCGTGACGGTGACAAGGAACGCCTGGGCAACGGAGGCCGCGCCGAGCGCCTTGTCGATCTTGATGTTGCTGATGGTGCCGCCCGAGTTCTGCACGATCTGCATGAGCTGGGCCTGCACGAACGCGGGCTCGATCGGCGCGAGGTTGCTCTTCATGTCCTCGAGCGCGGTGCGGAAGTCCGGATCGATGCCGGGCATGTTGAAGTTCTGCAGCAGCTTGTGCAGGAGCGGACCGCCGCCCTTGAGCATGGCGCCGAGCTGCGCGGTCTCCGAGACGCCGCTCGTGGAGTAGCGCACGAGCGCCGCGAGCATCGATCGCTTGTCGATCTGCCGGCCGGCATTGATCTGCTCGGCCGTCTTGATCTGATCGGGCGTGGCGTTTGGCGGCAGCTTCACGTCACCCGAGAAGTAGCTCGTGAGAACGTTCTTCGTGAACATGCCCATGCCGGGCTTGTCAAAGTCCTCGGCCTCGTTGGCGATCTGCGCGAGGCTCGGGCGGAAGTCGTAGCCGAGGTCCTTCGCCTGGCGGAAGATATCGGCGCATTCCTTGGCAAAGTTCGAGGCGTACTGAGGTCCGTCCTGAGGCTGGTTCTCGGGCTGCCGGGCGAGAGCTTTGATCATCTTATCGATCTGCTCGGCAGGCAGGTAATCGAGCATCTGATCGTTTGTGAGATTGTTGAAGCAGTCATCAAAAACCTGTTTGCCGTCGGCGCTGAACCAACTGCCAGGGACCTTGCCGCTCATGTTGAGGATCAAATTCAGCGGAGCGAAGAGTGACTTGGTCCAGGTGCCTGACTGGACGGCGTAGGGGAGTTTGTCGTCTTCACTAGCCTCAAGGGAGTCCCGGGTGGCGAGTGCCAGATCCTTGACGGCGATGAAAATCTCCTTCATCACGCCGGCAAGCTGCTGGGCGCGCTCGGGAGACCCTTCGGGAGCCGTCACCTTCTGAGCGTACAGCGCCGCAATGTCAATGTCCCATGCGTTGCCCTTCTGGGCCGCTTCCGCCTTGGCCTGCTTGATGCCCTGGATCGAGGACTCGAGCTTGGTGTTCAGAATTTGCTGCTGGTCCTTGGCGAGCGTGTCGATCGCGGCCTCCAGAGCGCGGTCGGCCTGCGTGAACACTTCCATCTTCACCTGCCGCATGGCCGCTTCCAGGCGGTTGGCGTCAACCTTGCCGTCCTTAAGGTCGGGCAGGGGAGCGGCCTGTCCGGGCTGGGCGAGGCGATCGCTGCGGTAGATCTCGATGCAGGCGTCGGCGATCTGGTTGAGGGCGCCCTGAACGGCGGCGCGCATGTTGCCGGGGAGCGAGCCGAGGGGCAGCTCCTGGCCGGCAAGCCTGGCCTGGACGAGCAGCGCGACGGCGTCCTTGTGCGCGAGCAGCGTCTGGCGGATGCGGTTGCCGCCCTGGCCCTGGTTGGTTTCATACAGGCGCGAGTCGGCGGGCATGAAGAGGTCCGCGACGAGGTTGTGGATCTTCTTCTGCTCGGCCGTCATGCCGGCCTGGGGATCGCGCGAGCGCACGTTGATGCGCGAAATGTCGACCTTCTGTTCAACCTGCTCGGGGCTGTTCTCAAGGATTTCCTGAATCTGGAGGATTTCCTTGGACGCCTCGGGCGAATTGATGATGTCAAGGCGTGAAAGGGGATTGTTCTTGACAATGTCGGCGATGTTTCTCTTGGCGGCGTTGACGTTCTTGTAGCCGCCTTCAAGAGCCTTCATCGCAACCTGGCGCAGGCCGTTCAGTCCGAGGCCCTTGAGGTCGTCGGGAGTGAGCCCGAACTTGAGCTCAAGCGCCTTTTCATAGACCTCGCGGCCAAGCGGAGACTTGGTCGAGGCGTTGGCGGCGCTGATGATGACCGAGAGGTTCGCAAGCGCGAGCTCCTGGGGCTTGGCACCCTTCTTGGCCACTCCGAGGTCAACGTTGCCGTACAGGTCGGTGTGCGTCATCAGGTCAACGGCCAGGTTGTTGGCAAGGCCGAGCTTGACGTCATCAACCGGAACCTTCTGCTCGGAAGAGCCGTCGATCGAGACGAAGAACGAGCCGAAGTTGTCGCGGCGCACTTCGAGAATGGAGTCGCCCACGGAAAAGCCCATCGTGCTCTCCTCGCCGGGCGGCAGGAACATGAGCGCGGTGGAGAGCTTCACGGCGGCCTTCGCAAGGTCAAGCTTCATCGCGGGCGAAGCCTGGTTGGTGAGCGGATCGACGATCGTCATCTTCGAGGGCACCTTCTTGCCGCTGATGAGGTCGGCAAAGGCGTCGACCACGGCCTTGGTCTGTGCGGGCAGTTCAGTTTGCGAGCTGTACATGTCGGGGTGGGCGAGCTGGTCGGCCTGCACGCGCTGCCCGAGATTTGCGGGAAGATCCTGCGCGTCAATCTTCATCTCCTTGCCGCCGTCAACGGAAAGGAACATGCCGCCCTCGCCGTCGGTGCGAAGCTCGATGTAGCTATCCTCGCCGAACGCAAAGCCGAGCGTCGTCGCCTGCTGCGGGACGCCTTCGGCGAGCTTGGCGGCGATCTTGCTGACCGCATCCGCAACGGCGCGCTTCTGATCCTGCGCCGTCAAGCCCTCGGGAGGCGCCTTGAGGTTGAGCTCGCTCGGAACCTTCTCGCCCTTCAGGCACTGCACGATCGCGTTGCGCGGGCTGACAGGCCGGTTCTGGGGTTCGAGCTGCGGATGGGACTGCTCGATGGCCGAGTCGTCGCGCGTCCGCTGGACGTTGTCAGTGGTGGGATTCTCCACCTGTTGAGGCATCACGAAGGAATTGGTGCGTTGGATCGGAGGCGTCATTTCTCTTCTCGCAAAACTGGTTAACAATGTTCTGATTGTAAACCTTTCGGGGAATCTTCACACGAATTCACGTCATTTGACGGAAAATACAATACATTTTTAGGATAATTGAGTAGGACGACTCACGGGCAAAATGCCCCGCCGATTCCGTGGATTGTAGCCGAATCGTTCTGCAGTCTATTGTTTTAAATAGATAAATTTCATAATCCTTTGATAGTCTACTGTCTAATGCCGCGCACGAGGCAGCAAATAAAGAGTCACAGCTTCATTTGCCGATTACTCCGATAAAAATGGATTTTTCGCACAAAATCGGTACGAAATACTGGATCACGGAGAGGATCAGATCAGGCGGCGCACAGGCGATTGCCGCGACGGCCAGGAAGCGTGCCTGCCGCACCATGGCCGAAGAGGGGGACAAACTGCATGCGCGCAAACAATAGCGCGGAGAACTTCATTCACAGCCCCCTCAGCCTCGCGGTTTGACATGGAGAGATGCTGCTCGAAGATCCGTTCGATCAGTTCTGATTTTGTGAGGGCTTTCATGCCGGGGCTCCGCTGGTCCTGTTGGAGCGCAGATTGCACCGGCAACTCCCTGCATGCCTCCTCCCTCATCTATTTATGGAGCAAGAAGGTTCTTTTGGATTCATAGATTTTGCGGCAAGGAAACTTGCGGCTTCAGCCGTGAGAGGAATTGCCGCTGCCTTTGTGTACAATACACCATGAACTTGAGTGATCGAATATGGTCGACATCGTATTTCAAAGGAACTGCGTCTATCAAACGGCATACCATGTGGTATGGTGTCCCAAGTATCGCAAACCGATACTGACCGGCTCGGTATCGGTTGCCCTGGCTACGATGATTGAGGAAATTTGCGTCACACGCGGCTGGAAGGTGATTTCCAAGGAAATTCAGCCTGATCACATCCACCTTTTCCTTAGTTTTCCGCCTTCGGAATCCATTGCTGGCGCAGTGAAGATTCTGAAAGGCTCAACTGCACGAAAGTTGTTTACGGTTTTCCCCGAGTTGAAGAACCAACTCTGGGGAGGACATTTGTGGTCACCATCGTATTACGTAGGAACGGCAGGTAATGTCAGCGCAGAAACTATCAAGCGCTACATCGAAAGGACTGAACACATCAAGGGACGCAGGTAAGCTGACTGTTCCCGGGACGGTCGTTTTGACCGCCTGCGTCAAGCTCAGCGTCACCGATGATGTCAGCCAGAAGCTCGAGAGAACTCGGCTGGCGTACCGGGATGCCTGCAATTTTCTGGTTCCCTTTGTTCGTGAGCATCCTGAGCAGCGCAACTGGCAGCGCTTCAATCTGCACCATGCCGCCTACAGGCAGCTCAGGGAGCGAATTCCCGAACTGGGTTCGCAGTATTCCTGCAATGCAATCCGCTCGGTCTCGTCTGCGTACAAAACGGAGATGGCCAGCCACCCCCGCAAATCGAAGGATGAACCGCTTAAGGAAATCAAATTCCGCAATCCGTCCGTTCACCTGGACAAGAACACGATCAGCTACCAGGCTGACGGTCTGACGGCAACCATTGCAACCGTGGACAAGCGCGTGCAGGTCACGCTCTGCCCCGGGAAACGACAGCAGGAACTGCTGGGTCTTGGCAAAGTCAAGGAAT
>Ga0310690_10007045_pt1 | contig 14585 bp, 14 predicted proteins | sample AusTroGonzalo_MG_2_FD_207661 | JGI IMG/M metagenome (GOLD analysis project Ga0310690, IMG submission 207661) | Bovine rumen microbial communities from tropical cattle in Woodstock, Queensland, Australia - Gonzalo_04 (v2) (version 2) | ecosystem: Host-associated > Mammals > Digestive system >...
GTCCAAATCGCGCCACAGCCGCCTCTAGAAAATCCTGGCGCAAGGCGGAGACGACGCACTGGCGCGCGCCTGCGGAATCAGCTAACTCGATCGCCGCAGAAGCCTCTGCGTTCAGACGCACGGGCTGGGCGTTGTAGGTGTCGTGGTATTCCCGCGCGAGAGCGTCCCAGTCCTCGCGGTCTAGCCGAATGCCGATGGCCTCGTAGAACGGGCGCACGGGAAAGGCGAAGTTGCATCGATAAAAGTCCATGTCGATTGGCGGCAGGCCCCTTCTGCCGAGCATGGCGTTGAGGGCTGCCACGGCGGCATCCGTGTCGTCAAGCAGCGTTCCGTTCCAGTCCCACAAAATCGTCATGTGTACGGTTCCCGGATTCGGAAGGCTTCTATGGACGACGCCTTCTTCGTCGCAGGGTCGAACTCGACGACGGCACCTTCAAGGACGCATGGCCCGTCCGCGACTTCGAAGCGCGAGGGCATCCCGGTCACGAAGCGCCGGGTCACCGGCTTCAGATCGCGTCCAATGGAGCTTACATAGGGGCCGGTCATCCCCAGATCGGTGATGTAGGCGGTGCCCTTCGGGAGCAGAAGCGCGTCGGAAGTCTGGACATGGGTGTGCGTGCCGACGACGGCGGTGACGCGGCCGTCGAGATAATGGCCAAGGGTCATCTTCTCGCTCGTCGCCTCGGCATGGAAGTCGACGAACACAGGCAAATCCTTCGGGATCTCCGCGAGCACGCGGTCGGCCGCCTTGAACGGGCAGTCCACGGGATTCATGAACACGCGCCCCTGCAGATTGACCACTGCGAACCTGAACGTCGGGGTCGTAACGACGCACCAGCCCTTCCCGGGACATCCGGCGGCGTAGTTCGCTGGCCTGACAAGTCCGGCAACGGAGTCTATCTGCCCTGGAAACTCCTTCTGGCCCCACGTGTGGTCTCCCAACGTGATGGCGTCCACGCCGGCTTCCATGATCTCCTTCGCAAGCGCGGCGGTTATGCCGGATCCTGCGGCGCAGTTCTCGGCGTTCACCACGACGCCGCCTATCGCAAGCTCCCTGCGAAGCCTCGGAAGTTCGCGCATGAGGATACGTCGGCCCGGCGAGCCGACGACATCGCCTATCATAAGTAACTTCATTTCAGCTCCCCGTTCGCCTTCAGCCACTTCTCCGCAGACTTGTCTCCGCGGGCGGCGCGCGCCCTAACCATCCAGACCGCGGCAAGGCGGGGATCGGGCTGCAGACCGCCTAAGCCGCTTCTGTAGCACTTCGAGAGGAACTCCATCGCGTCCGGACTGCCCTTCTTTGCGATGCACTCGAACAGCTCCACGGCCCGGCGCTCGTTCTTGGGCACGCCTTCGCCGAACATCAAGGCGTTGGCGTAGTTCAGCTGCCCCCAAAGGTCGCCCATGGCGGCGCTCGTAGCGAAGCACTTGGTGGCGACGGAAAGGTCTTTTGCGACGACGACTCCCTCGCGGTAGAACCTGCCGAGATTGTTGACCGCCTCCGGATGGCGCTGCGCGGCCGCCTTCTTGAAGCACTCAAACGCCTTGGCCTCGTCCTTCTCGCACCCGTACCCGTTCTGGTAGCACATGCCCAGGCTGTTGAGGGCGTTGGCGTCGTCCATTTCCGCCGCCTTGGTGAAGAATCCGAAGCAATCTCGCATCGTCGCCTTGTCCTCTTCGGACGGAGCGGAGGCGGAGTCTATGACCCGCGTCAGCTTTATCGTGCCCAAGGCGTTGAGGGCCTGCACGTTGCCAAGCGACGCCGCGCGCTCAAGAAAAGCCATGTCGTTGGACTCAAGCGACAGCAAGTACCACGCAAGCGAGTTGTTCCGAACCTCCGCCATGGCCTTGATGCGATCCTTTGACTGCGCCAGGTAGCGGCGGCGGGTCTCGTCGTCGAGCCGCAGTGCGACGGGCGCGTCGGGCTCGGTGGAAAGAACGGCGACGAGGAACTGCTGCAGAGGCTTGCCTCGCGCCGCTTCCTCCGCGACGGCGGTGGCGGACGCTGCGTAAAGGCGAGGGCTTCCGGACGAGCGCGAATTCAGAAGGCGCGCTATGGCGTCGGCCTCGCCGACGGCATACGCGGCATAAGAGACGGCGGACAGCGCCGCCGCAAGCGAAATAGCAAAGAAGTCCCTCATTGCAGCGGGTGTGATCCAAGCCAAACCGCCGCGTTGCGGTCGCCTTTTTCGGCACGGGCGCGAGTCTTCCACCAGTTGGCGTTATAGTGGCTCTTCTTCATCCCGCCTATGCCTTCTTCGCAGCATTCCGCGAGATGCAGCATGGCCGGGACATAGCCTTCGTCCGCAGCGCGCTTGTACCATGCTACGGCGGCACGTTCGTTCTTGTCCACCCCGCCGCCCTCGGCGAAGCATGTCGCAAGGTTGTCCATGGACGCCGGATATCCGAGGGTCTTGGCGCAGTGGTACCACCATGAGACGGCCTCGTGGCGACGGTTCGCCGCCGCCTTCCCCAGAGCATCGACCGCAGCGTCGAACTCCGCGCCCCTAAGATCGTTCGTCAGGGAGCAATCCGCTCCCGTCCCGTCGTAAAGCATCTTTGCATAGGCGTCCATAGCCTCGACAAGCCTCTGTTCGGCGGCTGACTTCATCATGGCGAGGGCCCGAGGCTCGTTCTTCTCCACGCCATCCCCGGAAGCAAGGGCCTTTGCGTAGTTGTACTGCCCTCTGGAGTGCCCGAGGGCCGCGCTCTGCGCGAAATATTTCGTCGCGGCGTCGAGATCCTTGTCTATGACGTCGCCGTCTCGGTAGAGCTCGCCGAGCAAGTTGATCGCCTTGGGCTGCTCTAGATCCGCAGCGCGGCGAAGGTTGTCCACCGCCAGCTGGACATCCTTCTTGCAGCCCCATCCGTTGAGATAGCACACGCCGATGTTGTAGAAGGCGTTGGGATCGCTCTTCGCCGTGGCGCGGTTGAAGTAACCGAAGCAGTCACGCATGGTGAGCATCATGCTCTCGTCGAGCCTCCGCGCGGAAAGCGCCTTCTTTAGCCCGCGCGTCCCCAGCTCGTTGAGGGCCTGCACGTTGTCTCCGTCCGCCGCGCGCTTGAGTAGCGAAGCGTCGTTCCCGTCGAGCGAGAGCAGGTACCACGCCAGCGGATTGTCTTTCTGTATAGCCAGCACGCGGATGCGCTGGCGGTTGGTCGTCAAATACTGTTCGCGCAGCTCGCTGGATATCCTGGCCGACTGCGGCGCGTCCGGTTCGGTGGACACCAGGGCGAGGACGAACTGGTGCAGCGGCTTGCCTTCCCCCGCCTCCGCCGCGACCTCTCTGGCGGCCTCCTCGTACCTGCGCGGGCTGTCTCCGGCGCGGGCGTTGAGCAAACTTAGTATGCAGTCGCGCCCTGGGTCTGAGAGCGCGTTGGCGGCCAGCAGCGCGAACGTCGCGGCCAAGAGTGTTCTCGATGTCATGTCCTGCTCCTGAACGGGGTGAACGGGAGATTGCCGCCGCGCATGAACCCCTTGTGTTCGCGCCAGGCCTTCTTCCTGGCGCAAACAGTCAGAGTCCTGCCCATGCGCCCGAAGGTCCACCACTTCGGACGCTGCAGCTCTATTATGTCGAAACCTTCGCGAATTATCCTGTATATCTCAGGCGGGGTGAACCCGTTCAACTGCTTGCCGGTCTTCTCGTCGACGGAGAAAAAGAGGTATCCCTCCGGCTTAAGCACGCGGTTGGCCTCTCTTACGTTCTCCCTGCTGACGACGCAGCCGTCCATGACCACCACCTCGAACTGCACGTCCTCAAACGGGAGGTCGGACGGCGTGTCGGAGGACATCCAGACGCCGCCGCGCAAGGACCTCAGGGCGTCGAGCACAGCCGGATCGCCGAATCCCACGGCAAGCCCGGAGCGCACCCGCTGGAAACGGGCTGCGAGCGAAGAGAATAACGGCTCTAGACGCATATCTCCATTTCTTCGCGCGTGGCAAGGTCTTTGATCCTTGCGACGCCCTTCTCCACGTCGTCCGGACCAAGGAACACCGCCTTGGCGACGCCGCACGACCCGGCGCGCGAAAAGAACTTCTTCGGCTTCTGCGCCCTGAGGGCGAGGTCAACGCGCTCGCCCTGCGTACGGAGCCTCGCAGCGAGCCGGACCGCCGCGTCACGCTGCTCCATGAACATGAACCCGACGGCGACGCCTTTCGCCGCATTAGCCGCGTCCGCGCCGAGCCGCGCCTTCAGAAGCTCCGTAACAACCACGTCGCCGAACCCCAGCCCGACAGCGCTGGTCGGCTCTCCGCCAATCGTCGTCAGCAGGTTGTCGTAGCGGCCTCCGCCGAAGATCGCGCGGAACTCGCCGGCCGTGTCAAAGCACTCGAAGACGACGCCTGTGTAGTAGCTGAGGCCGCGAATGACTCCTATGTCGAACTGGAGCGCGTCCGCGAAGCCAGCCGTCTCCGCAAGGCGGAATAGCTCTTCCAGCTCCGAACACCCTGCGTACGACTTCACGTCCATGATGCGGAACGTCGCCTCGACGTCTGTGTCGGTGAGCCCCCCGTCCCGCAACATCGCCGCGATCTCCGCGTCCGGCATCTTGCCACGCTTGTCCAGGGCGAGGAACACCTGCGCATGCTTCTCTGCGCCGATTCCGCTCTTCGCAAGGAGCTCGCCAAGGTACTTGCGGGAAGAGACATGCACCTTGAAATCCGCCGTGGAAAGGCCCATGCGCCTAAGCGCGTCGACCGCCGCGCCGATGACCTCAGCCTCCGCGAGCACGGAATCCTCGCCTATTATGTCGAGGTTCCACTGGTAGTGCTCGCGCTTGCGGCCCTTGGTCATGCGCTCGTAGCGGAAACACTGCGCGATCGTCGTCCACTTCAGCGGAAAAGCGAGTTCTTTCTGCCTCTGCGCGACCATGCGCGCCAAGGTCGGCGTCATCTCGGCGCGGAGCGCAAGATGCCGTTCGGACTTGTCCAAGAAATGGTATATCTGCTCGCCGACCTCTTCACCCGCCTTGCGCGCGAGCAATTCGTAGCTTTCCACGACGCAGGCATCGTACGGCTCAAAGCCATACGCCTCGCCCGCCGCACGAAACGCGTCGAACACCTTGTTGCGCCACGTCATGTCCTCGGGATAGAAATCCCTCATGCCGCGCGGCGGCTCGAAACTGATCTTGTCTGCCATGCAATGTCTCCTGAAACGCGGATATTATACCATATTTCTTCCGGGCGCTTCGTTTAGCGGCCTTTGCCGAAAAGGTATATCTTGTTCTCGGTCCCGGACAGCAGGCGGCCTATGTTGGACCGGTGCTTCCAGATGACGAAAAGCGCGATCGCCGTCACGAGGATGCACTGCGGAAGGTCCTTCATGCCGGGGTTCCCGAGGATAGGGAACCACACCGCCACGGCAAGGAACAACGCCGCCGAACAGCTGCCGAGCGAAATGTAGTTGGACATCGCGAAAACTGCGGCGAACACTGCGAACGCCACGCCGACCAGCGCCGGCGCGAGGCCGATGAGCATTCCGAATGCCGTCGCGACGCCCTTGCCGCCCTTGAACTTCATGTACGGCGTGAGCATGTGCCCGACGACACAGGCGACGCCTACGGCGAGCGGGAGCCACGGACGAGGAGCCCATGCCTTCGCCGCAAGAACCGGCAGCAGTCCCTTCAGCACGTCAAACGCAAACGCCAGCAGTCCCCAGCCCTTCCCGACGGTGCGGAAGACGTTCGTGGCGCCGATGTTCTTCGAACCGACGGTGCGCACGTCGACCCCGTTCATCTTGCCGACGAGGAATCCGAATGGCACGCCTCCGACGAAGTATGCGCCGAGTATCCAAGCAGATGGTATGAGTATGTCTTTCATGGCAATGTAATTATAGCATAATTCGCGTCATTCGTCGAAGCGCTCCCTTCGCGCCGCCTTCTTCGCGGAATGCGCGTGCTTGTCGTCGAGCATGCGCTGTTTCTGCCGACGGCTGCGACGGCGCTTCTGGCGGCGTATCTTCTCCGCGGCCTGCCGCGCCGCGCTCTTCCGCCCCTGTTCGCGCTCTAGGATCATCTCGGCGAGCGTGCGCCGCGCAAGCCAGCGGTTCGTCTCGCGGCTCCGTGTCTCCCCGCAGCGCACCATGAGTCCGCTCGGTTCGTGCGAGAGCCTCACGACGTTCGAGGTCTTGTTGGTCTTCTGTCCGCCGGGGCCGCCGCCGAGGATGAAGCTCTCGTCAAGGTCCTCCTCGTAAACGGAAGCCTCCGCCATCAACTCCCTGATGCGCTCTATCGTCTCGGGCGAGATCACTGGTCGGCCCTCCGCATCCTGCGCCTCTCCATGGCCGCGCGGAAGTCCACGACCATCTTCCTGACGACGAAGAACGTGATGGGCGAGAGGATGAACGCCAGGACCAGCCCGCCGATGAAGAAGCTGGCGACGGTCTTGCCGGCGAGCCCGCCGACAGCCTCCATCGTCCACTCCGACGGAAGCTGCGGGTCGCCGCCGAACAGCAGCCTGTATACGACCCACGTCTGCGCCGGATAGATCAGGAATATCGTCACCGGATTCGTGATGAACGTCCCGAGCGTCGCGCCTATCTTGCTGGTCTTAGTCAATATGGCAAGCGGAATCGAAACCACCAGCTGGAAGCCGAACGGAACCGAACAGCCGACGAACATCCCTATAGCCCAGCCGACCGCGATCCTGTCGGGGGACATGCGCTCCCTCGCCATCTTGCTCCTGGCCACGCGAAGGCGCGTCTTCAGCCTGCCGAGGAAAGAGCGTCTCTGGGCGGCGCAGTCGTTCACGTCACGGGATGGACGAAGAGTCCGGAGCGCAGCTTCGGCTCGAACCACGTCGACTTTGGCGGCATTATGGCTCCTGCGTCGGCGATGGCCATCATCTCCCCGACCGTCACCGGCTCCATCGCGAAGGCCACCGCCGCCTCGCCGGAATCCACCTTCGCCTCAAGCGCCGCGTCGCCGCGTATGCCGCCCATGAAGGAGATGCGGGAGTCCGTGCGCGGGTCGCGTATGCCTAGGACAGGCGCGAGCAGGCGATCCTGCAGATAGCTGACGTCCAGCGCCGACACAACGTCCGCGCCGGACGGGATGCTCCACGAAAGGTTCGTCCACTTTCCGCGGAAGTACATGCGGCAGTTGCGCGCGCCCTTCGCGCCGATCGTGAAGTTCTCGTTCAGCATCGACATGAACTCGTAGTCCGAGAGCCCGTTCAGGTCGGCGACAAGGCGGTTGTACGCAAGTATCTTGAGCTGGCTAGCCGGGAATATCACGGCCATGAAGTACCTGCTCTCGCCCTCGAAGTCGTGCTCCTTCGCATAGCGGGATGCCGCCGCGCTGCGGTGGTGCCCGTCGGCGATGTACGCGACCGGGATGCGCGCGAAGAGCTCCTGCAGCTCGTCGGCCGCGCAGCTCCGGCCGTCCGCGATCTCCCAGACCGTGTGGCCGATGCCGTCAGGCGCCACGAAGTCGTAGAGGGGCTTTTCGCGGCATGCGCGGAATACCATCTCGTCGATGGCCTTGTCGTCGCGGTATGTGAGGAACGCCGGACCTGTGTGGGCGGCGAGCGTCTCTATATGGCGCGTGCGGTCGTCCTCCTTGTCCTTGCGGGTCTTCTCGTGCTGCTTGAGGACGCCCGCAAGATAGTCCTTGGTGTCGAACGTCGCGACGATTCCGGTCTGCTGATGCGAACCCATCGTCTGGCGGTACGCGTAGAACCTGGGCACCTCGTCCCTGACCAGAGTTCCGTCCGCGACAAGCCCGTCGAGGGCCTTGCGCGCCTGCGCGTACGCCTCCGGCGAAGAGCAGTCCGTGCCGTCGGGCAGGTCTATCTCGGGACGCGAGACGTGGAGGAAGCTCTTGGGATTCCCGGCGGCGAGCGCCTTGGCCTCGGCGGTGTCCACCACGTCATAAGGAACGGACGCGACAAGAGCCGCGTCCGACACATTCGGCCTGATGGCCGCGAATGGGCGTATCACCATCTCAGAATCCCACGTTGACGATCGGGCAGAACGATATCTCCGCGTCACGGATCACGTTGATGATGCCGAACTGGAAGCCGTAGAGCTCCTCGGCGCGGTTGATGATGCCGACTTGGAAGCCCTGCATGGAGCCGACGGTGTTCACGATGCCGCCCTGGAGTCCGCGAATGCTGCCGGCCTCGTTCCAGAGTCCGACCTGCACGCCGAGCAGGTCCGCCTGGGCTGCGCTGTTGTAGAGGCCGACCTGAATGCCGGAAAGCTGATCCTTGACGTCGTTGCGCAGGATGTTCAGCTGGATTCCCTCGTAGTACTGCGAACGGCTCCAGAGACCGAAGTCGAAGCCGGTGACGCTCTCCTGCTTGGTGGAAAACGGTATGGTGATGCGCAGGCCCACGAGATCCGGCGTCTCGGGCAGCTCGCTGATCGCGAAGAACGCGGGCCATGCCGCCAGCTGCTTGCGCGGCGCGGCCGGGGTGTCGGCGAGCGTAAGGTCCTCCGGCTCGTTGGATTCGGAGTCGTCGTTTTCCTGTGCGAACGCCGTGAAGGCGAGCGCGGCAAATGCGGCGAGAGAGATCAGCTTCTTCATTTTTGAGGGTCTCCTATGTTGTGATGTTGTAGATTATATGATTTTCTTCTGCGTTTTGCAAGTGTCAAGATACAGTAACTTTTCGTATGATGACAGGTTCCTCGGGCACATTCTGGTGCGGACCGCTGAATCCGGTCTTGACTTTCGCTATCGCGTCCACGACGTCCATGCCGTCCGTGACCTTGCCGAACACCGCATATCCGAAGCCCTGCGGCGTAGGGGCGCTGAAGTCGAGGAAGCCGTTGTCCACCAGGTTGATGAAGAACTGGCTCGTGGCGGAGTCCACCACCATCGTCCGCGCCATCGCGACGGTCCCCCGCAGGTTCTTGAGGCCGTTCATGGCCTCGTTGCGAATCGGCTCGCGCGTCGGCTTCTGGTCCATGGACTTCGTGAATCCGCCGCCCTGGATCATGAACCCGTCGATGACCCTGTGGAACACCGTCCCGTCGTAGTGGCCGGACTTCGCGTACTCGGCGAAGTTCTTGACCGTGGCCGGGGCTTTCGCCTCGTCCAACTCCAGCGTGATCGTGCCCATGCTAGTTTCCATTACAGCCTTCATGTCTGGCCCTTCCTTTGTGGATGGGTGAATATTATATCAAAAATCCTGCCGTTGCGTCGCACAAGATTTCGCAGCGGTCTCCTTGTCGTCATCGTATGGGCGTCTATTCATCGAACCACCCGGGCTTGGCGACGGAGCTGAGGAGGTCGCGGCGGAAAAGACAGACGGCCGAGTTGACAGATTTCGACACCTTGCCCGCGTAAGCGGCGTGCGCTTTGTTGGTCCCGTTGTATTGCGGAAGCGGCCGCGGCGAACCAGCGGCCATGCGCTGGACAGCGGGATTCTCCCAGTCGGCGGTGGCGAGAACGCGCTTCTTGTCATTGAGCGCCTTCGCGTGCTTAATCGCCCCGTCCAGGCGCTGAATCGCGACTTTGACCTGGTCCTCCGCAAGGCGCAGGCGCAGGGCGGCGATGTAGTCTTCTCGGGCCTTTCCGCCCTCCAGCGCGACGAGTCGGTCGTAGAGCTCCTTGTCGATGTAGTCCGGCGGACACATGGAGTGGCAGCCCGTCGCCTTCCGCAGGCAGTGTAAAAGCTCCTGCGACTTGATCTTTGAGACGTCCACCAAGATCGCGCCATCCTTGTCCACGCTGATGCCCGGATCGGTCTCGAACCGGGATTGCCCCTTGGCGGCGTCCGGGGCGAAGACCTTCTTGACGTCCTTGAGCTTGGCGATGAAAGATTCGGCTTGCTTGCCTTGGAGCCGGAAGAGCCCCGGCCCGATCATGAACTTGCCGAAGCAGGCGTCGTTGTCGATGCCCTTGACCGTGCTGGTGCCGTCGCTGTTGACATCCACCAGGTAGTTCTTGCCGTGGCGGTCGCCCTGTCCGGTAATGAGGTCGAACCACTCGAGACGGTTGCACTTGCGCATCAGTCCGCCGATGACTTTCGCGTATTTCGCATTGTCGAGGTTGCGGATCTGCGAAGCGCTCAGGCAACCGTCCGACGGATGGTGGAGCTGTCCGAAGTTGCCGGCTTCGACGCCCGGCGCCTTCTCCATGAACATCCCTAATTCGCCGCCATGCGCGCCAACCGAGGTCTTTGTCATGACGTCGTCGAGCCCCAGGGCGTCGGCGGTGCGCTGCGCGGCCATGTTGAGCTGCGCCACGAGCAGTTGGTTCGTGTAGGCGCCTCTCGCGAGATTTAGCCTTTCGAGCGCCTGGCGGCCGGGAGCCTCCGGCTTGAAAATCCAGGTCGAACCGTTCTTGAAGGAGACTTCATAGACCGTATTGACGGCACCGCTGCCGAGCGGCCGCGAATGCGTGGCGTTGGAGCCGTCGAGCGCGGGGGCGGCATCCTCGTCTGGAAGACCGCTCAAACGCGTCTCGACGAGGGTCGTGACCGCGAGACGCCCTTCAAACGCGGCATCGAGCGTCTTGCCCGTGAGGAACTGGGAGTCGTTCCGGGCGTCCACCGTCCGGCGCATCTCGGCGAGATGCACAGTCTGCGTCGCGATGCCCTTGGTGCCGCCGTAGGAGATCATCATCGCGGAAGTTGTCGGTCCGGGATTCGCCATGAACGACTTAAGCACGCCGCAGAATTCCGATATTAGCCTGAGATTGCAGCGATACCGTTCCGCATCAGGAAGAGCTTCGGCCAAGAACTTCAGCTGCTGCTCCCTCAACTCGCCGAGGTCGTATTCATTCGCGGAGGCTCCGCTTGCAAGACACTTCAGCTCCTCTTTGACATCGTCGCCGCGATTGGCAATCTCCGTGGCGACAGCATCCATCTTCTCCCGATTCTCGTTTGTCGGGTTTTCGACGAACTCAAGCGCGGCTACGTGGAGACGCCGCTGCGCCTCGACCGTCGCGCCAAGTGCGGGGAAGAGCACCTTGAAGAGCGGGGCGAACTTTGGATGCAGCAGGAGCGGGACCTTCGGCGGCGAGAAGGTCTTGGCTACGAAGTTGTTCAAGGCTTCGATCGCCACGCTGCGCTTGATGTCGGCGAGACGCGCTTTGAACTTCGCGAGAACGTCCTTGGCCGCGCCAAAGAGCTCGGGATCGAGAGGCGTCCCTTTGTCGGCGTGGTCGCGCTCCGCCTTCGCGAGCGCATTGGCGGCTTCGTCGATCTGGCGTCGGATGGCCGCCGCCTCGGCGCCTGAAAGCTGGCGTTCCTTGCCGGTGGAGAGCTTGTCGATGCGCTGGGCGAGCGGCGCGAGCGAGGTGCGAAAGTCGTTCGCGATTTTCTCCGAGTCGTGCATCTTGATCGACTGGGCGGGGATGAGCGACACAAGCGTCTTGTCGAGGCGCTTTGACGTCTCGGGATCGTCGCCGGCGCGCTCCGCGAGATCTGCGAAATCGCAGACGAGCGTCTGTATCTCCGAGGCGCGGCGGTCGTTCCTGAACATCGCTTCGTCGAGGGCGGACTGCACGGCGGACGGTGCGTCTTTCGGAAGATCGTTGATCGCCTTCAAAAGCTCATCCGAAAGCTTCGCCTGCGCGTCAAGCGCGGCCTTGACGGCCTTGCCCACCGGGTTGCGCGCGTTCCAGTCGAATATGCCTTTGCTGTCCTTCACGAGCGCGGCGGCAATCTGGCGGCCGGAAAACTTTCCAATCGCCTTGAACGCAGTCTCGGCCTTCGCGGCTGCCTTGTCGATCGCCTTTCGCGCGGTCTTTGGAAGAGAGGCGGTCGTCGCCTTGAGCACTTCGGCATCTACGCCCTTGGCGACAGACTTCGCCGCCTTGAGTAGCATCATGTCCAACTTGGCGGAGACTCGGTTCGCCTGGTCGCGCCGCGTGTCCGCGACCTCAGGCCCTGCCGGCTTGGTTTCAAGGTTCAATGCTTCAAGCTTGTTGCCGCCCAGCTTCAGATCTTCGACCTTTGGCAATTCGAACGGCTGTGGCCTGTTGCCGTCTCCGATGATGCTGAATCCTCCGTGTCCGCTCATGTTTCACCTCGTTCTATTTTGTAGTCCTACGCCTTGTATACACGCAACACCGCAAAAGGTTACGGCCAGATGACCTGAATGTCGCCGTCGTCCGGAATCACGGCGCTGAGCCGTTCGACGAGCGGCGTCCAGGCGTTGGTCTTCCTCGTCGGATAGGAGGCGCTCGCAGGGCAAACTGAACTCGATCTTGAGCTCCTTCGACTCCCACGCAAAAGCGAAGGCGCGGCTCTGGAGCCCGTGTCCCTCCACGAACCTTCCAGGGCCGTTGCCCGCCTCCATGTCCGCCAGCGCGGCCCGGAGTTCCGCGACCAACTGGGGCGTCTCGTCGTACAGACCGATGTCACGTGCCTTGTTCATTCCATCCCCATTTGTAACGTTTATGCCGTCGGTGACGCGGGCAACCGCCTTTTTTCGCCCATGCCCTTGCGGATCTTCGCGAAGTCCACGAAGGTCTTGAACGTGTCGTTGTATCCATTTACGTCTAGTGCCATAGTCTTTACTCCGGTTCTTATCTCCGACTTGGGTTCGCCCCCTGCCACTCTGTCTACACAACAAGGCAACAGGTTACACACCATCACACAACATGCCAAATTCCTTGGCTTGGTGCACATTTTACCATATTCCCGATTCGCTAGATAGTCGAGCGCGTGGAATTTCTTTAGTCCGCAAGAGCGGCGGAGGATCGTCTCTCTGTGGCATCGCCATTTGCAAGATTCTCTACTGTGTCACAGGAGTCAAACCCTGTTGAAACCCAGATTTCATCTTCTTATTTTGTTCAACCCACGGCGCCAGTGATAATCAGTCATTGAATCTTGTGATACCTGCCTTACAACAAGGCAAACCTTCATGCCATCCTGCATATCAACGTATAAGCCCAATTCTATCTCTACGCTACGGCTTTTATCAATCCAAGTTAGATTGCATAGATCTCTCCCTCCCCAGCAATTCCCGTTAGGCACATATGCCGCCTGTATTTCCTTGATTGTTCCGACTGTTTCCTCGTAATAGCAGTCCATCCCATGTGAAAGCAAATGCTCCCTGACCGATTTATACTTTTCAAACGCCTGTTCCGCGCTTGTCATGAAACCAGATTCAAGATTGATTCGCGAAACGCAACCTACGGAATTGGTGGCTATGCCAATGCGAGAGAAAACCCCTAGGAATCCTTCTGGCAGACCTGAACTTGTCTCCCTATGGAAAACAACGGACTTCTTAAATCGCCGGGCGAACAAAACGGGGTCAATCCTCTCGCCAAGGAAATATCCGGCCACCTTGAAGTCGGCTGGCAGAGAAGAACGTTTCTCGTTCTTCAAGTATTCCGGCGAACGCCTGAAGGCCATGTCAGCGCTCCATTCGCCAAAGGTCTTGCCGTCATGGTGTTTTTTGAAGTCTTCATCAAACTCGCGTGCCCCCTCGGAAGCCAGAACATCGTTTCTCGCCACTACCGAAAGAGCAAAATTATCGAACGCGACGACGTCAAGCGACACCTTGACCGAGACATCGCCGATTTTCGTATTGGATACGGCAAAAACGTTCTTGGACGTCGCCCACTGGCTCTCGTCTGCCACATAAAGCTCTGGGATCGGTCCGCTCCAATCACCACACGGCCAATACGGCCAGTCGGGAGCCTCGTACTTGAACGGGGCCAACTCATGCCCAAGCATTTTTCCAAGACTTCCAAGCACGGCCACGCCTACGGACATGAGATCCGCTCGTCCGGCGAAATCGCGCCGCGACAACGACATTGAGTAGAGTCGTCTGCTTATCGGGGTGAGCTGGCAAGAGAGATTGTCCATCCCGTGAAACTTCTTGGGCAAGGAATATGTCGGCATATAGTGATTCACTCTGTCCCCGTAAATGACCACATGTCCTGACTCCGCAGGCTGATACTCCTGCCCCATGACATATCCAAACAATTCAAACCTGCTTCCTGGCGGCACTTCATAAGTCAAAGGAATCCGAGCCTCTTCAAGCGCCTTCAAACGTTCCTTTCGAATGCGCTGTCTTTCATATTCAATGCGCCTCTCGTTTATCTTTGTCGCCTCCGGTGGCGACTGCACGGCGACCCCCTCCACCGCAACGGAGGAGGGCGCAAGAATCGCAACTATCACTGCCGCCACAAATTTCATCTGCGAGTATTTTACCATAAATCCCCTCCATCGTGGCAAATCCGTCGTGGCAAAATCAGAATTCAGTGCGGAGAAAGCTAAAAGCCGGACGCCTCACCCAAACCTCCGCTCTCACATTCGAAACAACAACCCTAAACAGGGCCCCTTCCCCCGAAGACCGCGCGCAAGGGATTGATGGCTCATAGTCCGTGAAATATATCTTCGGCGATTTCACAAACCGCTTCCCGAAATTGTTGTAATACGGCTGAAGTCTGAACACAACGAAACTCGCCTCCAAAACGCTCAGCCATTCCTTCAATGTCGTCGCGCTCACCCCTACCTCGCCTCATCGCATCATATCTCCCCGGCTGCGAACGCATCATAGTTTTCGCGTGTAATGCATGTCCACGAAGCTTCCGGATAAGCCTTGCGGAACGCCTCCGGGCAACGCGCTTTCGTACCACGCCCCCATTTGAACTCGTATGCGCAAAGCCCCTTCTCGGCGGAC
>Ga0310690_10007046_pt1 | contig 14581 bp, 13 predicted proteins | sample AusTroGonzalo_MG_2_FD_207661 | JGI IMG/M metagenome (GOLD analysis project Ga0310690, IMG submission 207661) | Bovine rumen microbial communities from tropical cattle in Woodstock, Queensland, Australia - Gonzalo_04 (v2) (version 2) | ecosystem: Host-associated > Mammals > Digestive system >...
AGTAGTTAAATTTTTTGACAGATATATATTTTAATTGAACAAGAGGTTGAAAATGAAAGTTCTTGTTATAGGTAACGGTGGAAGAGAACATGCAATAATATGGAAACTTGCACAGAGTAAAAAAATTGAAAAAATATATAATACACTTGGTAATGCAGGAATAAATAAACTTGCAGAAACAGTAAATATTAAAGTTGATGATTTTGAAACACTTGCAAAATTTGTGCAAGAAAGTAAAATAGATTTTACTTTTGTAGGTCCGGAAGTTCCGTTGGCACTTGGAATAACGGACTTTTTTAATTCAAAAAATTTAAAAGTGTTCGGTCCTTCAAAAAAAGGTGCCATGCTTGAAGCAAGTAAAAGTTTTGCTAAAGATTTTATGCAAAAATATAATGTCCCTACTGCCGAATACAACGTTTTTACCGATTTCAATAAAGCAATTAAATTTTTAAATAAACAGCCCGAAGATAAAAAACTTGTAGTTAAAGCTGACGGGCTTGCTGCCGGTAAAGGTGTAATAATGTGTCAAAACAGACAGCAGGCAATTGATGCGGTAAAAGAAATTATGCAGGATAAATCTTTCGGTTCTGCCGGTGATAAAATAGTTTTTGAACAATGGCTTAACGGGCAGGAAACATCCGTTTTGGTTTTTGTCGACGGAAAACATTTTTCAATAATGCCGGCTGCACAAGACCATAAAAGAGTCGGTGACGGTGATACCGGTTTAAATACCGGCGGAATGGGTGCTTATGCACCTGCACCTGTTGCAACCGAAGAATTGTTAAAACAGGTAAAAGAGCAAATAATGCCTAACATTATAACCGGTTTACAAAAAGAAAATATAGACTATAAAGGTGTTTTATATATAGGTTTTATGGTAGATGAAGGTAAACCTTATGTGTTAGAATTTAATTGTCGTTTCGGTGACCCCGAAACACAGGTAATATTACCTCTTTTAAAAACCGATTTGGTTGATATTGTTGAACACACCATAAACCAAACATTAAATGAAATTGATATAAAATGGGAAGATAAAGCAGCTGTATGTGTAGTACTTGCATCCGGCGGTTATCCTGAAAAATATGAAAAAAATATTGAAATTTTCGGGCTTGACAGTGTAATCGAAGATGAAGCGATAATTTTTCATGCTGGAACAAAGAAAACGGAAACCGGAAAAATTTTAACTTCCGGCGGAAGAGTGCTTGTTGTAACCGCACTTTCCGACGATATAAAATCCGCAATAGATAAAGTTTATAAAGTTATACCTAAAATAAAGTTTGATAAAATGCATTACAGAAAAGATATTGCACAGAGGGCATTAAAATGGATAAACAAATAGATGTTGCTGTTATAATAGGTTCGGATTCTGATTTACCCGTTGTAAGTGAGACTTTAAAAATATTTGATAAATTCAATATTTCTTATACCATTAATATTGCATCTGCACACAGAACCCCGAAGTTAGTTAAAGATATCGTTAAAAATTCAATTAATAACGGAGTAAAAATTTTTATAGCTGCTGCGGGAATGTCTGCTGCTCTTCCGGGTGTTATAGCTTCAGAAACTATTTTGCCAGTAATAGGTGTTCCTATGGAAGGTAAAAGTTTGGCAGGTATGGATTCTTTGTTTTCTATTGCACAAATGCCTCATTCAATACCGGTAGGTTGTGTTTCTTTAGGTAAAGCCGGTGCTGTTAATGCGGCTATACTTGCTTTGGAAATATTGGCTATAAATAATAAAGAATTGTCGGAAAAACTTTTAAATTACAGAAAAGATATGGCAAATAAAATATCAGACAAAAATATAAAACTAAACGAATTGGGTTATAAAAAATATTTGGAATAAAAATAGTTTTTGCTTGACATTATATTTAAATTTTATATATAATAGGTGTTTCGGTAGTTTAGTTGTTGTATCGTTAATTATAAATTGTCGTTTAAGTAGCCGTCCCGGCTCACCTTTACCGTTCAGGGAAAAGGTTTTAAAAATGTATTAGAGTTGTTTGTATAAATAAGGGACGGGTGTATTGTATCCGTTCCGTTTTTTATTTTGTAGGCAAAACCTACGGGGAGGGTGTCGTCGAAACTAAAAGATATCGTACTAACCAGTACATAAGGGTGCCGGAAGTAAGGCTTATTGATGAAAACGGAGTTCAGGTTGGAATTGTTCCTATTGCACAGGCTTTGGCAAAAGCCCAGGCAGCAGGTAAGGATTTGATAGAAATTTCACCGCAGGCAAAACCGCCTGTTTGTAAAATTCTTGAATTTTCAAAGTTCCGTTACGAGTTGTCAAAAAAAGAAAAAGAATCAAGGAAAAAACAAAAGATTGTCCAAGTGAAAGAAGTCCGTTTAAGAACAAGAATTGCCGGACATGACCTTGATGTAAAAATGAAAAAAATCAGAAGTTTTTTGGAAGACGGGAACAAAGTTCAAATTACCGTTATGTTTTCCGGAAGAGAAATGCAGCATAAGGATATAGGTTTTAATATTTTGGAAGATATAAAAAATAAATTGGAAGATATTGCAAGTGCAGAAGGAAAAGTATCTTCAATGGGAACAAGAAGTTTTTTAACTTTAAGTCCTAAAAAGAAACAAAAATAATATATACAGGAGAAAATTAAAATGCCTAAAATGAAAACCCACAGCGGTGCAAAAAAAAGATTTAGAGCAACAGGCACGGGAAAACTTAAATATAGAAAGCCCGGTCAAAGACATTTACTTACAGGTATGGAGCCTAAAAAAGGCAGAAGTTTAAGAAAGCCGGGAATAGTTAATTCTACCGATATGGGAAGAATGAAACAGTTTATGCCGTATTCAGTTTAATTAAAAGTTTAATATATTTAAGGAGATAGATAATGAGAGTCAAAAGTGGTGTTTATACAAGACAAAGAAAGAAAAAAACATTTAGGTTAGCTAAAGGTTATTATGCAACAAAGAAAAATCGTTGGAGAATGGTAATTCAACAGGTAGAAAAATCGTTGGTTTATGCATATAACGACAGAAAAGACCGCAAAGGTATTTATAGAAGTATGTGGATAGTTCGTTTAAATGCAGCGGTTAGAGAAGAAGGTATGTCTTATAACAGGTTTATTTCCGGACTTAAAAAAGCCAATGTTATAATAGACAGAAAAATGTTAGCTGAAATTGCAGTTAATGACAATGCAACCTTTAAACAATTGGTAGAAATAGCAAAAGCTTCATAATAATTTTTTATGAAGAACAATTCCGCATTATTTCCGATAATATTGTTTTTTGTAGGACTTATTTTGTTGGGAACCGTTCTTTTGTGTTTGCCTTTTGCAAGAACAAGTGCCGATTTGTCAGTTTTAACTTGTTTGTTTACCGTAACATCGGCAGTTTGTGTTACCGGCTTATCGGTAGTAAACATAAGTGAATATTTTACCGTAAGCGGGCAGGTTATTATAATGTGTTTGGTGCAAATAGGTGCATTCGGATACATGTTGGTTTCTACCGGTTTAGGTTTCTTGTTAGGTAAAATAGCATTAAAAGACAGAAAAATAATGCAGGAATTGTTTGATATAAGTTCGTTTAACGGTCTTTTAAAATTATTGAAAAAAGCAATATTTATAGTTCTTTGCATAGAGTTAATAGGTGCGGTTATTTTATCTTTTAATTTTTCAAGTTCGTATACGTTGCCTAAAGCTGTTTTTTTAGGTATATTTCATTCGATTACCGCTTTTTGCAATGCGGGCTTTTCTTTATTTGAAAGTAGTGTCGAAACCTTTTCAAACAGCTCCGTAGTTTTATGGACATTAAGTATGTTAATATTATTCGGCGGGTTAGGTTTTTTTGTTTTGGTTGATATTATTGATAAGTTCTATTCGAAAACAAAAAGGCTTACATTTCATTCCGAAGTTATTTTATGGACGACGGCTTGTTTGATTCTTATTGGAGCGATAGTTTTATTTTTTGGAAATTATAATTTCTTTAGCGATAAAAGTTTAGGTTATATTGTTAATAATTCCTTTTTTCAGTCTTTAAGTTTTAGGACGGCAGGTTTTAATTCTATTCCCGTTGATATTCTTTCTGCTCCGATTGCTTTTTTTGTGATGCTTTTAATGTTTATAGGCGGCGGTCCCGGCAGCACGGCAGGCGGCTTAAAAATTACAACACTTGTACTTATTTTTGTTTTTGTCAGGGCTTTGTTAAAAGGTGAAAACGAATATAATTTGGCAAAAAAAAGTATAGATGTCGATTTAATAAAAAAAGCATTGGTGATTTTTATAGTTATGGTATCTATTTTGTTTTTGTTCTTTTTAATAATGCTTTATATTGAACAAAATATACAGCCTTCGCAACTTATATTTGAAGTTGTATCGGCTTTCTGCACGGTAGGTTTATCTTTGGGTGTTACGTCGGAATTAACCGATTTGGGAAGAGTTATTTTGATATTGGCTATGTTTATGGGCAGGATAGGTGCCGTTACGATATTGATATATCTTATTAATACAAATAAAAATAAAAATAATATAAGGTATCCCGACGGAAGATTGATGATTGGATAACAAATTGCTATGCAATTTGTTATTTAGAGCTGAGAGATTAGAGTTGAGTGTTGGTCGTTTAAATTATCAGCTGAGAATTTGCAAAGCAAATTCGGCTCAGCTATCAGCTAAGAAATTCTGTAAGAATTTCTGAATCAGCTAAAAATTTGCAAAGCAAATTTTTAAGGAGTTAATATGGCAAAAACACAGTTTGGTGTTATAGGACTTGGTACTTTCGGCTCTAACCTTGCAAAAGAATTATTTAAAAGAGGTTTTCCTGTTTTAGCTATAGATAACAAAGATGATATCGTTAATAAAATAACGTCTTCGGTAACACAGGCAATAGCTGCCGATGCAACCGACGGTAAAGCACTTGAAGATGCAGGTATTAAAGATTGTGATACCGTAATAATTGCAATAGGCGAAGATATTGAAACAAGTATACTTGCAACTTTGGTAGTAAAAGATTTGGGTATAAAAAATGTTATAGTAAAATGTATCAGCCAATGGCATTCAAAAATTGCCGTAAAAATAGGGGCAGATAAAGTTATATATCCGGAATTTGAAATGGCAAAAAAATTGGCTGAAAGTATGGTTTCTCCAAATATTTTGGAACAAATAGAATTTTCAAAAGATTTTAATTTGGTTGAAATTGTAGCTCCTAAAAAATGTTGGGGTAAAACAATAAAAGATTCCGGTGTCAGAAGTAAATACGGAATAAATATCATTGCAATAAAAAGGCATATCCCTTTTATAAATAATGACGGACAACCCGATATTGAAGAAAAAACGAATGTCGTTCCCGGTCCTGAAGATGAAATTTTGGAAAACGATATTTTGGTGGTTGTCGGTAAGCAGGACCAAATAGAAAAATTTAATTCTAAGTAGGCTTTTAATGGATAAAACAAATAAAAATCAGGAAAGCAAAATACAAGAGCAGGCGATGTTTTATTTTTTAAACAGTAAGTTTGATGAAGCAATTGAAGAGTTTAAAAAAGTTTTGGAAATAAACCCTGCAAATTCGGACGCTTTGTGTAGTTTGGGTTTAATTTATGAAAACAGAAAAATGATTGAAGAAGCAAAAAAGATGTATGAAAAAACTTTAATTATAGATAAACAGAATAAAGTAGCAACCGAACATTTAAATAAACTTATAGGAATAAACAATGAACAAGATTGACATTATTTTACAAGAGGCTTTAGATAAATTAAAAAACATTAAAGTGGAAGACGAAGCCGAAAGTATCAAAGTAGAATATCTCGGTAAAAAAGGGAAAATAACCGAGCTTTTAAAAACATTATCTTCGTTATCCGTCGAAGAAAAAAAGACTACCGGTGCAAAAATTAACGAAGCAAAAAATATTTTAACCGAAAGTTTGGAAAATAAGAAAAAAGAAATTAAAAACAAACTTTTGGAAGAAAAATTTAAAAACGAAAAAATAGATATATCACCTGCTTTTTCATTTAATTTTCCTAAAGGTCATTATCATATAATAACACAAACAATAGAAGAAATGAGTAATATTTTTATTTCTTTGGGTTTTAATGTTGCAAAAGGCAGAGAAATAGAAACCGATTGGTATAATTTTGAAGCTTTAAATATTCCAAAAGACCATCCTGCAAGGGATACTCAGGATACTTTTTATCTTGAAAACAGTGAAAATTTATTAAGAACACAAACATCAGCCGGTCAAATTCATATTATGGAAGAACAAAAACCTCCGATAAAAGTTATAATTCCCGGAAGAGTTTTCAGAAATGAAGCAACAGATGCATCGCATTCTGCAATATTTCACCAAATAGAAGGACTTGTCGTCGGAAACAATATAACTTTTGCAGAACTTAAAGGAACTTTAACTTTGTTTATTCACAAGCTTTTCGGAAGTGAAATAGATTTAAGGTTCAGACCGTCGCACTTTCAGTTTACCGAACCTTCCGCAGAAGTTGATATAAAATGTGTTTTATGCGGCGGGAAAGGTTGCAGAGTTTGTAAAGGCAGCGGTTGGCTTGAAGTTTTAGGCTGCGGTATGGTTCACCCTAATGTTTTTAGGGCTGTTAAGTATGATCCTGAAAAATATACGGGTTATGCCTTCGGGCTTGGGGTTGAAAGGTTTGCAATGCTTAAATACGGAATTGACGATATGAGAGTATTGTACGAAAACGATATAAGAGTTTTAAAACAATTTTAACAAATTGTTTCGCAATTTGTTGAAGTATGGAAGTATAGAGGTATAGAAGTATAGAAATTTTTGCGATGCAAAAATAATTTAATATATCAAAAATTACGAAGTAATTTTTAGTCCATACATCCATTCTTCCATACATCTATACATCAAAATCGCAAAGCGATTTTTAAAAGGAGTAATGATGAAAATATCATATAATTGGTTGAAAGATATAGTTGATTTTAATTTGAGCCCTGAACAGTTATGTAAAGAGCTTACTTTTTTGGGTGTGGAAACTTCAATTGTAAGCGGTGGAATAAACTGGACAGGTGTAATTACTGCAAAAGTTCTTGATAAACAAAAACATCCCAATGCCGATAAACTTTCGATTTGTAAAGTTTATGACGGAACAAAAAATTATGAAATTGTTTGCGGTGCAAAAAATGTTGCTGCAGGTCAAACAATACCGCTTGCTTTAATAGGTGCGAAATTACCGGGAGATTTTGTAATAAAAGCTTCAAAAATAAGAGGTGTATCTTCCGAAGGTATGATATGCTCTGAAGAAGAACTCGGATTAAAAGAACATTCCGATGGAATAATGGTTCTTGACGAAAATATTCCGCTCGGTAAAAAATTGGAAGATGTTTTGAATAATATAGACACAATTTTGGAAATAGAAATTACAACAAACAGAGGCGACTGTTTAAGTCACTGGGGTGTTGCAAGAGAAATTGCTTCAAAATTGCAAAAAATTCCGACTTTACCTCAAATAAAAACTACAAAATTTATTGAAAAAAATTTGGTTGATGTTCAGGCTAAAGACTTGTGTTCAAGATATATAGGTTGTTATATAAAAGGTGTAAAGATAGCACCTTCTCCGAAATGGATGCAGGACAGGCTTGAATCTTGCGGTATTAAATCAATAAACAATGTTGTAGATATAACAAATTATATTCTTTTGGAATTAGGGCAACCGTTGCATGCTTTTGATGCTTCAACAATCAGCAATGGTAAAATTATAGTAAGAAGAGCAAATGATAAAGAACAAATAAAAACTTTAGACGGGAAAGTTCACGAACTTGATAATAATATGCTTTTAATTGCAGATTCTTCAAAACCATTGGCACTTGCAGGTGTGATGGGCGGAGAGTTTTCTTCAATACAAGATACTACTACCGATATATTTTTGGAAAGTGCGGTTTTTTATCCGGGCAATATAAGAAAAACTGCAAGGAAATTAAATATTTCAACGGATGCTTCTTACAGGTATGAAAGGGGAACGTCATGGGAAGTTGCAGAAATGGCAAGTTGGAGAGCCGTAAATTTAATTTGCGAACTTGCCGGCGGAAGATTGGAATACAGAGAAGATGTAAATTCACCCAAAAATAAAAAAGTTGAAATTAAATTAAGAGTTGAAAAAGTAACAAGTTTGTTGGGGTATGAAATAGATGAAAAAACAATAGCAAACATTTTAAGGTTTTTAGGTATAGAAATAAGTTCGGTAACACAAAATGTTTTAATGGCAACAATTCCTTCTTGGAGGAACGATATATCCGAAGAAGTTGATTTAATAGAAGAAATAGCAAGAATAGACGGATATGAAAAAATTCCGGTTAAAACAGACGGGACATCCGTTGTTGATGAAAAAGATAATATGGCTTTCGATAAATTTTTAAGACAGATAACGGATAACCTTGTTGGTCTTGGTTTTTGTGAAGCATTAAATTACAGTTTTGCCGAAATTAAAGATTTGGACAAACTTTATTTAAATTATTACTATAAAATTGCAAACCCGATATCAAAAGAAAATGAAGTTTTAAGACCGTCTCTGCTTGTAAGTTTACTAAAGAATTTTTATTTTAATCTCGGGCAGGGGACAAGCGATATAAAATTATTTGAAATAGGTAAAGTTTTTGATAATAAAGGTGAACGGAATATGCTCGGTATTTTAATGAGCGGTTCTGTTTGGCAACCGTGGTGGAAATGGACCGAACAAAAAATAAATCCCGTTTTTGATTTTTATTTTGCAAGTGGAATAATAAAAAATATTTTACCTAATGATTTTATTGTTATGGAAAATAAAAATCCTAATAAATATTATCATCCCGGTAAAACAGCTGCAATAGTTTACAGAGGAAAACCGGTAGGAAGTTTCGGTGTTTTAAGACCTGATATCGTCGAAGATTTTTCAAATGAAGTTGTTTATATGGAATTGTCCGTTGACGATATAACGATAACATCTTCTTATAAAAATTCAAATTATAAACCGGTAACAAAATATCCTGTTGTAAAAAGAGATATTTCTATAGTATGTGACAGAAAAATTGAATTTGCAAAAATAGAAAAAGTTATTAAAAAAGTATCAAAAGATAACGGCTTATTAAAAGATTTCGCTGTTTTTTCGATTTATGAAAGCGAAAAATTAGGTGCCGATAAAATAAGTTATTCGTTGAGATTATTTTATAAACATAACGACAGAACATTAAAAGATGAAGAAGTTAATACCGATATGCAATTTTTACTTGATAAATTAAATAGTGAACTTAAAATAACATTAAGAACATAATTCTTAAATATGTTGATTGGTTATGGTTATTTGTCGTTAAAACTTTAAGCTTTCAGCCTTAAGCTCATGTCTAACAATGGAGCTTTCAGCTGAATTTGCGGAGCAAATTTAAAATGATTTCATTTTTGCATTCCTCGGCAGTTCAGGGAATAGATGCATATCTTATAGATGTTGAAGTTGATATTGCATCGGGTTTGCCTGTATTCTCGATAGTAGGTCTTCCGGATACGGCAGTTAAAGAATCAAGAGACAGAGTTGTTGCCGCAATAAAAAATTCAGGTTTTGATTTTCCTGTTAAAAAAATTACCGTAAATTTAGCCCCGGCAGATATAAAAAAGGAAGGAGGCTTGTTTGATTTACCCATAGCTTTGGGAATTTTGGCCGCTTCCGGAAATATTGAAAAAAATAAAGTAAATGATATATGTGCAATAGGGGAACTTTCATTAGACGGTAAATTAAGGCCTGTTAAAGGTTTATTGCCGATAGTTTTAAGTTTGGCAAAATTCGGTATAAAAAAAGTTATAGTTCCCGAAAAAAATAAAAATGAAGCTGCAGTTGCTAAAAATATAGAAATATATCCGTTTAACACACTAGGTGAGGTTGTTAAATTTTTAAAAAATGAAATAAAAGTTTTACCGTATTTTTCCGATAATAATATATCTTCGGAAGAGCAAGTTGAAACAAATATTGATTTTTCCGACATAAAAGGACAGTTTTTTGCAAAAAGGGCGATTGAAGTTGCCTGTGCCGGCGGACATAATATGGTTATGATAGGTCCACCAGGTTCGGGTAAAACGATGATGGCAAAAAGAATTTCTACAATTTTACCGTCTATGAGTTTTGAAGAGGCTGTTGAAACTACAAAAATATGGTCCGTTGCCGGGTTGCTTAGTGCAGGGCAAAGCCTAATAACAAAAAGACCTTTCAGAAGTCCGCATCATACAACATCTTCTGTTGCTTTGGTCGGTGGAGGCTCTTACCCAAAGCCCGGTGAAGTAAGCCTTGCTCATAACGGAGTTTTATTTTTAGATGAGTTGACCGAATTTAAAAGAGATGTTTTGGAAGTTTTAAGACAGCCTTTAGAGGATAAGGTTGTAACGGTTTCAAGAGCAAAAAATACTTTAACTTTTCCTGCAGCATTTATGTTGGTTGCTTCAATGAATCCGTGCCAATGCGGCAATTATGGTTCTGCCGATAAAGAATGTACCTGTAATCCTTATCAGGTAAAAAAATATCGTTCAAAAATTTCAGGTCCTTTAATGGATAGAATAGATATTCAAGTTGAAGTTCCGTCTTTGAAAATAGATGAGATAACAAACCAAAATACCGAAAGCGAAAAATCGGAATATATAAAAAACAGAGTAGTAGCTGCAAGAAAAATTCAATATGAAAGGTTTAAAAATTTAAGAATTTATTGTAATTGCCAAATGGGTCCGAAAGAGATAAAAAAATATTGTTTAATTGAAACTTCCGCTAAAAATTTATTAAAAACAGCCATAGAAAAATTAGGTTTTTCGGCCAGAGCTTATGACAGAATTTTAAAAGTTGCAAGAACCGTTGCCGACCTGGATAGTTCACAAATAATAAAGTCTCATCATATTGCAGAGGCTATTAAATACAGAAGTTTGGATAAATAAATGTCTTGGACAAATGATGATACTGCCGCATATAATGTTTTTGAATTCAAACATAAAAATATTTTTATTTTGTTTTTAATTTTGTTTGCGGTAATTTCGGTTAAACTTTTCTATCTTCAGGTTGTTAAAGGAAATTATTACAGGAATATTGCCGAACATCAAAGGTTAAACAGCACAAAAGAATATGCTTCAAGAGGGCTGGTTTATGATGTTAACGGCGAACTTTTAATAGGTAATGAAAATAATTATGTTGCAATTTTTTATCCGTTTGAACAAAATAACTTACCTGAAGAAAGTGTTATTGAAAGAATAAGTAAAATACTTGATAAAGACATAAAACCGTTAATAGAAGAATCTTTAAAAACAAAAAGAATTTTAAAAATTGCAGAACATTTGACATTAAACCAGGTTTTTAAAATACAAGAACAAAAATTGTTTTTATCCGGAATTAATGTTATAAAAACACCGAAAAGAAAATATTTTTCTTCCGTTGAAAATTGCCACATTTTAGGTTATGTCGGCGAAATAACGAATGAAGAACTTGATAATATGAAAGAAGCCGGTTTTAGAAGAGGCGACTATATAGGTAAAACAGGTATAGAACAACAGTATGATAATTATTTAAGAGGAACTGACGGCGGGCTTCAGCTTGAAGTTAATGCAAGAGGACAATATAAAAAAACATTCCAGTATTATGCTCCGGAAATAGGAAATACTCTAAATTTAACAATAGATACTTCTTTACAAAAAACCGCTTATGAGGCTTTAAAAAACACACATGTGTCAAGAGGAGCAGCTGTAGTTATAGACGTTAGAACGGGTGCCGTTAGAGCATTGGTGTCTTGTCCCGGTTACGATTTAAATGATGTGTTCACAAAAATATATGCAAAATATTTGAAAAATAAAAATTTACCTTTGTTTAACAGAGCAATTCAAGCACAATATCCGCCGGGTTCAATATTTAAAATTATTACCGCAGCAGCGGCACTTGATTATTTGAATTTTGACCCTTCTACCGTTGAATATTGTTCCGGAAGTTTTGAACTCGGTAACAGGTTTTACTCCTGCTGGCTTAAAAGCGGACACCATAAAGTTAATTTTTTTAGTGCAATGGCAAATTCATGTAATATTTATTTTTACAAACTTGGTTTGGCATTGGGTGTTAAAGTTTTGGAAAAATATGCAAGAATGTTTTATTTAGGTGAAAAAACAAATATAGATTTGCCTTCCGAAAAAAAAGGTTTTATTCCTACACCGGAGTGGAAAAAATTAAAAATGAAAATGAGTTGGCTTAAAGGGGATACTACAATTCTTGCAATAGGACAAGGTGCATTAGGTGTTACACCTTTACAAATGGCTGCAGTAACTGCTGCTGTTGCAAACAGAGGTGTTTTTTATGAACCTTATTTGGTTGAAAATATAATAAATCCGAATACAAATGAAGTTGTTTATGAACATATTCCGCAACAAAAAGATAAAATAATTTTAAGTGATAAAACATGGGATATTTTACACAAGTCACTTATTTCTGTAGTTAATGACGGAACAGGTAAAAAAATGAAATTTGCAAATTTTCAGGTAGCTGCTAAAACGGGAACGGCCGAAAATCATCAAGGTAAAGACCATGCTTGGACGGTTGCTTATGCACCTGCTTCAAATCCTGAAATTGCACTTGCCGTTATTGTTGAAAACGGTGGTTATGGCGGGTCGATATCGGGGCCTGTAGCTCGGCAAATATTAAAAAAATATTTTAATTTACCGGATGATGAATTCGATCTGCAGGAAAAAAAAGAAGATTAGATTTTAAGGTTTTGTTATGATAAATTCCGTTATTTTAATTTTATCGAAAATAAAAAAGAATATAGATTGGCTGTTTTGGATATCTTTGGCTTTTTTAATAAGTATAGGTATTGTTTCAATATATTCGGCAAGTTCCAATTATTCCGATCCTTCAAAGTTTATAACTACTCAAATAATTGCTTTGGTTGTCGGTTTGTTTTTTATATGTTTGTTTGCAAGTTTTAATTATCAACATTATAAACATTTTAATACTGCAATTTATGTTTTATCTTGTTTGCTTTTGATTGCCGTTTTATTTTTCGGTACTACAAGAAACGGAACAAAAGGCTGGTTTAAAATATGGCAATTTTCAATGCAACCGGTGGAACTTACAAAAATAATGTTTGTGTTGGTTTTAGCTTCTTTCCTCGACTATAAATGGAAAGAAATCAGAAAATTATCAGTGTTTGTTAAGGCATTGCTTATAATGATAGGACATATTTTCCTCATAATGTTGCAACCGGATTTTTCATCAACAATACCATATTATCCGATAGCATTGGTTATGCTTTATGTCGCAGGTGCAAAAACAAGACATTTGTTCAGTATAATATTATATGGTGCATTGGCTGTCGGAATACCGTTATTTATAACATTTATTAAGTTGCAGCCGAATGTTCTTTCATCAAGTAAAATTTTAACTTTCATTGTTTCCGTTGCAAGCAGTTTAAAAATGTTTTTACTTGTTTTGGCAGTTCTTATAGCTTTTGTTTTTGCCATAAAATGGTTGTGTAATAAATTAAGAATAAATTTACCGATAATTTATCCTATAATATTTTTAATGATTGTTATAGCCGGAAGTTTTTCGTCGGTAATAGTTGAAAAATCTTTAAAAGAATATCAAAGAAAAAGATTGATAGTCTTTTTAAAACCCGAAATAGATTCAAGAGGTTCCGGCTACAACATAATACAGTCGAAAATTACAATAGGTTCAGGTAAAATTTTGGGTAAAGGTTTTTTTAACGGTACACAAATACAGTTAGGTTTTTTACCCGAACAAAGGACTGACTTTATTTTTGCCGTTATAGGTGAAGAAGGCGGTTATTTGCTTTCACAACTTACGATATTGTTTTACTTCTTTTTTGTTTGGCGAGCTATGTGGATAGCTAAAAATGCACGGGATAGATATGGCTCTTTGGTGGCTTCAGGAATTGCTACAATGTTTGCTTTTTACGGTGTAATAAATATCGGTATGGTTACCGGGCTTATGCCTGCAACGGGGCTTCCTTTAATGCTTGTTTCTTACGGCGGTTCATCACTTGTTTCTGCAATGATATGTGTTGGTATATTACTTTCAATCCATCTTCGTCGGTTTCAATAAATAACATTTTTTAACTCAATAAATTAATTTTTCACAAATTTTTCACAAATAGGGTGTTGAAAGATTTGAAATTTGTGTTATAATAATAGTATGAAAAATTTCAGTTTTTCTACTATTATAAACAGTTTGTTGTTAAAAAAATTGGTAACAATTTTTTTAATGGTAAGTTTGTGTTTAAATATTGTAATACCTAAAAGTGAACAATTAAAAGAAGGTTTTGTTGCAGCAATAAATTGTGCGGTAGAAACCCAAACGAACTTTTTGGATAAATATGCCGAAAGTATAGTAAATGTAACAAACGGGATAACAAGTAATATAATAGAAGCATTAAATGTAGCAGGATTAGCAGGCGAGAAAATAAGTACGGATAAAAAAGCAACAAACAAAGATGAACAAAAAAGTGAACCGATAAACACATCAGCAGATAATTGTATAATAACGTGGAACAATACAAATAATCAAAGTGAAGTAAATGAATTAAAGACAAAATTGATAGGATTAGCATATTCAAGAAATGATATAGGGAATAATTTGTATAATGATATAGGA
>Ga0310690_10007049_pt1 | contig 14576 bp, 13 predicted proteins | sample AusTroGonzalo_MG_2_FD_207661 | JGI IMG/M metagenome (GOLD analysis project Ga0310690, IMG submission 207661) | Bovine rumen microbial communities from tropical cattle in Woodstock, Queensland, Australia - Gonzalo_04 (v2) (version 2) | ecosystem: Host-associated > Mammals > Digestive system >...
CGTCTTCGACTTTTTCGCCGGCACGGTCCGGCGCGCCCCCGAGTGGTGGATCGACCACGGGCTGGAGTGGCTGTACCGGTTCCTGCAGGAACCCCGCCGCACCTGGCACCGCTACATGGTGAACAATCCCAAATTCCTCGCCCTCGTCCTTAAGGAGAAGCTCCGCGGCTAGCCGAACAGCTCCTCCTCCACGATGTAGCACAGGATGTGCCCGATGAGCGTCTGGCACTCCTGGATGCGGGGCGTGACCGTGGAAGGGACGTGGATCACGTAGTCGTAATCATCCATCGGACAAGGATTTGCGCCCACAATGGCGACGGAAGTGATGCCCTTGGCCCGGCAGGCCGGGAGGGCCTCCACGAGGTTCTTCGAGCGCCCGGAGGTGGAGATCCCGATGAACACGTCCCCGGGACATCCCTGCGCCTCCACCTGGCGGGCGAAGAGGCGGTCGAAGCCGAAGTCGTTCCCCACAGCCGTGATGATGGAGGTGTCGGTGGACAAGGACAGGGCCGGCAGGCCCGGCCGGTCGAAGGTGAATTTGTTCACCAGCTCCCCGGCCATGTGCTGCGCATCCGCCGCGCTGCCGCCGTTCCCGGCCCACAGCGTCTTGTGCCCGGAGCGGTAGGCGGAAACGAGGAGGGAGGCGATGTCCCGGATCTTCTCCAGGATCGCCGCATCCCCGAGGAGCGCCTGCTTGACGCGGATGGATTCCTCCACCTGCGCGAAGACGGTATCTTTCATTACGTTCATAGTCAATTCATTGAAGTGACGGCATCCGGACTCAGGCAGGCCGCATGGGCCGCCTCGCGGCAGATCTTCGCCACGTCTTCCGTCACGGATTCGGGACGGTAAGGGTTCTCCCGGACATCCTGCCCGGTGAGGGTCTCAAACCAGACACAGGCGGCGAGGAACCGCCCGTAGGTCCATTCCAGATGCAATCCGTCGCAGTTCAGGGTGTCTCCGAGGACCGAGGTTCGGGCATTCTGGACCGCCGTCCCCACGGGAATCACCGTCTGGATCGAGCAGGCCGCCGTCGCCCGGCGGACGGCATCGACGATGGCCTTGTACATCGTTTCCTGGTCGTTTCCGTAGTTCGCGAAGGCATCGTGGGTCGAGTTGGCGGGGTAGGCCCAGGTCTGATGGAAGACGATTTCCGCACCAGACCGTTCCCCGATCCATGCCATCAGGTCCGGAAGGTACGGGAAGTACGTGTCATAGAGCCCGGACAGGTCGCTCGCCTGCTGGAGGGAGATGATCCCCCAAGGCTCATCCTGGATGGCCTGGAGGACCGTCTGGTCGTCGAGGGTCGTGCTTCCGTCCTTCGTCCGCTTGAAATAGCGGTATTCAGCCTTGTCCCCGACAGCCCGGTTCCAATGGTGGGACAGGTAACTGCCCGGGGCATAGACGTTTCCGATGACGGACGGGATGCCGGATGCATCCAGCAGTTCCCAGAGGTTCTGTTCCACGGCGTCGGAGGAGAAACTGTTCCCGATGGCAAGGATCCGGAGGGTATCCGGCACCGAAGGTTCCGGCGGCTCCGGCAGTTCCGGCTCATCCGGCTCATCCGGCGGCTCCGGCTCGGTCCCGTTCAGGCGGTTGCAGCCGGCGAAAAGGGCGATCAGCAGCAGAAGCAGGAAGGAGGTGCGTTTGCGCCTGTTTTCCAAAAAGTGTATCATCGATAAATCCGTTTTTTTGCGTATTTTTGCAGCCATGCAAGCAAGGGACGACAGATATGACCTCATCCGGGGCCTCGCCATCATCCTCATCGTGTTCATCCATTCGATGGGCCGGCTGGTGGATGCGGTCGAGGGCGGAGCCTTCTACCTGAGGATGGAATACTCCGTGATCCAAAGCCTCATCTCAACCGGTGTCCACCTATTCATCCTCCTGAGCGGAGCCCTCCTGCTGGGGAAGGAAGAGGCGCCCGCGGCATTCTACCGGAAACGGGCCCGCCGGATCCTGCCTCCTTTCCTCATCTGGAGCCTCGTGGTTTTCGCGCTCACCTTCCTCACGAAGGGCGCCCTCCCCTGGAGAAGCGTCGTTCCGGAATTCCTGAGACAATTCCTCACGAGCGGGGTACACGGCATCTACTGGTTCGTGTACATGATCATCGGCCTGTACCTGGTAACCCCCTTGCTGAGAATCATTTGCAAGGAGCAGCGGTATGCCTATCTCCTTCTGGGCATCACGGCCGGGGTGTACCTGACCGGCCGCATCTGGCCCGAATTCATGGCCACGGGTCGCTGGGTGTGCCGGAACACCAGCTGCCTGATGGATTACGTGGCCGGCTATGTCATCGTCCGGTTCTGGCGGGACAAGCCCTGGCTGCGTCCGGCCGCCTGGGCCGTTTTCGCGACCTCTTTGGCCGCCGACATTTTCTTCCGGTTTATCGTCGGGCAGGATCTTCCTTTTGAAACCGCCACGGCGCTCGGACTCTTTACCCTCCTGGTCACCCGCCCCGGCTCTGTGCGCCTGCCCGGCGCCTTCCGGCTCCTGAGCGAGACCAGTTTCGGCATCTACCTGTCCCACCTGCTCTTTGTTTCCGCCTTCGTCCGCCTGACGGCGGGCGCCGGGATCCCTCTTTGGGCCGATCCTTTCCTGACGGCCTTCGCCGTCCTCGCCGCGGAAACCGCGATGATGTGGGTGATCCGGAAGGTCCGGCTGGACCGTTTCCTTGCCTGAAGCGCCCCTATTTATTTCCGGCCTTTCTCCAGACCTTCTCGGCCTGCTGCTTCTGCGCGTCCGTCTTCAGGACCGGGTTCTTTCCCTTCACGCAGCCGTCCTGGCCGCCCCGGGTCTCGAACCGCACGGTCCCGTCCACCTGGTTTCCCTCGATCCGGTTGTGGACATTGGCCTCCCGGGCATGGCTGTCCGGCAGGGTGAGCACCTCGGGAACCCGTCGGAAATCGATGCAATTGCCTTTGGGAATGCCCGTTATCACATTGTCGACCACGGTCACGTGCGAGGCCCCGTCGTCCCCGAAAATGCCCCGGTAATCCTTCGTTCCCGCGTAGTCATGGATATAATTGTCCCGGATCACGAGGTCCGTGTTCATGGTCCGGACATAGATGGCGCCGCAGTCCATGAGGGTCCGGGAGGGCTCGGCGCGGAAGGACTCCGACTGGCAGAGCTCGTTCCGCTCGATGACCCCGGAGGTGATCACCGGCTGGTCATTGGTATAGTGGACCCCGGCCAGGATTCCGGCATAGGTGAAATCCGTGAGGTAATTGTCGTGGACATGCATCCCGCCCCCTTCCGTGCGGATGACGGCCGTCCCTTCGAAGGCGCACCCGCTGTTGGTGAAGCGGTTGGCGAAGATCTCCGAATTCCGGGCGAACATGTCCGAATAGACGACCTCCCGGAAACAGTCCTCGAACACGTTGTCGTGGATGGACACATTGTCCACGCGATGGACCGACAAGGCGCAGTGCTGGATGCCCGAGAAGCGGCAATGGGAGAACTCGGAAGAATGCATCGCCGTGCAGTACAGCATGATCAGCGGGTCCTTTCCGCCGTTGCCGGCGAAGGTGAAATTCCGCACTTCCAGCCGTCCGAGTTCCCCGGTCCAGGCCCAGATGAAGCGGGAGGCCGTGCTCCGGTGCACCCGGGCGGAGGAAGACCGGACGGTCCCTCCCTGCACGGAGACGTCCCCGTAACCGGGATGATTGACAAAGACGTACTTGGGGAAGGTCTGCCCGTAGCGGATGTCCCAGTTCATCTCCAGGAGCGGATCCTCCGAGCGGAAGTACAGATACCCCTTCCGGATTTCCACGACGGGATAGCGGCGCGTGCGGTACCACTCGGACAGGACCACATACGTATCCTTGCACTCCTTCTTCCTCAGGTCACTTTCGGAAACCCGCATCCGGTAGAGGCCCTTGCCGGCGGAGCCCACCGCGGAACGGGCCTTCCGCACCGGACTGTAAGGAGAAAGCAGCTTTCCGTCCCCGAGGCTGTAGAAACCGTCCGTCGGAAGATACGTCCCGGAAAAGGCCGCCCGGCCCTGCCGGAGCCGGTAATCCTCCCCTTTTCCGAGCAGGACGGAACCGTTCCCGTCCAGGACGATCGTCGTATTCCCCGCGTGGGGTTCCTGCAGGTTGATATGGTCCTCCGAGAAGTAATACGTCCCCTTCCGGAAGCTGACCTCCACCCGGGAAACCTGCTCGGACAGGGCTTTCAGGATCTGCGTCCCCAGGGCGTCGAAATCCTCCTGGGTCTCAATCCGGATCGTCGTCACGGGCCCCGGGGCGGCGGCGACAAGGGGGATCAGGGCCGCGAGGAGAAAACTAGAGAACATCGCGGATCACGGAATAGAAGCGTTCCTCAAAACGCGCCCGGGTGAAACGGTCCTCATAATCCCGGCGGGCCGCCTCCCCCATCCGGAGCCGAAGGCCGCTGTCCTGAAGGAGCCGGCCGATGCGGTCGGCGACGGCTTCCGCATCCCGGGGCGGGCACAGGAAACCGGTTTCCCCGTCGCGGACGATGTCCGGGATGCCTCCCTCCGTCGTGGAGACGACGGGAAGCCCCGCACCCAGCGCCTCCAGCACAACGAGCGGGAAGCAATCGTTGTAAGTGGGATGCACGAAGATATCGGCCCGGGAGAAAGCCTCCCGTTTGGCCTCGCCGAACTTTCCGCCGGCGTAAGAGACAACCCCTTCCAATCCCTTTTCCCGGATCTCCCGCTGCAGGGCGTCCCCGGGATAATCCGGCGTCATCGGGCCGGCCAGCTCGCAGCGGAAGGACAGCCCGCGTTCTTTCAGGATCCGGCAGGCGTCCAGGAGGACAGATACCCCCTTGGAGCGGATGATGTTGGACAGGAAAAGGATCCGGGGAACCGGCCCCGGAACATGCTCCACCGGGGGGACATCCAGCCCGTTGGGGCAGAAAAAGACGGATTCCCGGCCGATGAACGGAGCGATTTCCGGATAGAGCCGCTCCGACAGGAGGATGACCTTGACCCCGGAGAAAAAGATCCGGTACAAGGGCTTCAGGAGGCTGTTTTTCATCCACTTGGATTCCTTGTTATGCAGATGAAGGACGAGCTCGCAACCCATCCGTTTCAGCATCCGGACATTCAGGAAATCCTTCAGGAATCCCGGGAGGCAGACGGCCGGGGTCATATAGACCACATCCGGCCGGAAAGACCGGACCGCCGCGCGGATTTTACGCCGCACCCGGAAAAAGGCAGCCGGCTTACGGAGGCTGAAACGGCCGACCTCCTTCAGCTCCGCGGCCAGGGTCAGATCGACATAGGACGTTTCGTAGGCCTCGTTCAGCGCCCGGCAGCCATGGATGGCCTCCCCCATGACGGAAGCCCCGTGGATGGGCGGCGGGAGATGCAGGACAAACAGAATCTTCTTCATAGGGTGGCAAAGGTGTCGTTCAAAACGGAATCGAACGGAAAGGGCATCCGGCACGCCTTCAGCGTCAGGGGGATGCGCTTCGGCGGGATCAGGGGAAGCATTTCCCGGATGGCCTGCGTCCAGACGGCCGAATCCGCGGCCGGCAGGACCGCCCCGCTGCCGGGCGTAACGAGATCCCTGCTTCCTACCCGGTCGCTGACGATGGGCATCAGCCCGGCCATCAGGGCCTCATTGACCACCGCCCCGAAGGCCTCCACCCGGCTCGGAAGCAGGAGAATATCCCCGAGGACGTACCAGGCATAGAGATCCTCACCGGACTGGCGGCCCGTGAAGAGGGCGTTGAGTCCCAGCTCGCGGTCCATCGACTCCAGCTGCTCCCGGCACTCCCCTTCTCCCACGATGACAAGCTGCATCCGGTCTTTGAGCGGGGCATAGGCCCGGAGGATAAAGTCCACCTGTTTCAGGGGAATCAGCCTTCCCACATACAGCAGGACGGGACGGTCCCCGAGCCGGTACTCCTCCAGCAAGGCTTCCGCCTTCGGCAAGGACTTCTCCAGCTTTTCGCGGAAGCGCCGCTCGTCCGAAATGATCGGGAAGCAGATCCCCTTGCCGAAACGGTCGCGGTACCAGCGGGCGGAATCGGGATTGTTGAGGACGAGCCCGTCCACCAGACGGGGAACGAAACGGCGGGCCAGGCGGTGTAGCAGGGAGAAATCGTTCCCTGAGATCATATCGAAGCTGTCGTCACACAGGGAGATGACCTGAAAGCTTTCCTTCCGCCAGCGTTTCAGCCAACACATCAGGATACAGGTGGCCGAAAACTCGCTGACATACACTTTCCGGGGCCGGTATGTGTCCAGGAGGCCGGAAAGGAACCGGATGCTCCGCGGCGAAAAAGTGATGGCGGGATAGGTCCTGTACGCGAAGACAATCTCCGCCTTCAGGGAATCCAGGTCGAAGGCGGGAAGGTCCGGCTGCTCTTCCAGGTGGAAGATCTCGCAGCTGTCCCGGGTGTAGAGCCAGTTGCACAGGTCCACCCGGTACGGGGCCAGGGTGATGCCGAGGAACAGATTCCGGTAGCTCATCCCTTCCTGATTTCAGTGTCCAAGATGGCGCGTAGCCGGTCAACGCCGGCGTCAAAGGAAAACAGGGACCGGTAGGACTGGACCACGGCTTCCGCGTCAAAAGGGCAGGAGAGCATTTCCTGCAAGGATGCGCGGAAGGACTCCGGCGTGCTGTAACAGTAAATACTTTTCCCGAACAGGGGCTCGTACCCCCGCGCCGATACGTCATGCGAGAGAACCGGCATGCCGCATTTCAGGCCGTCCATGATCCGCAGTTTCAGGCCGCTTCCCATGGAGGAAGGGCACAGATAGTAGCTTCCCCTGCGAAGAACCGCCTGCATGTCCGGCGGAGAGGCGATGAGCTCGATCCCGGCCTGCAGGCAGGCCTGCCGGAGCCGGTCCGGCGGGTTCTTACCCGCCATGATCACTTCCGCTTCAGGAACGGTTTCCTTCAGGACCGGGAAACAGTCCCGGATCCATGCCAGAAGGGGATCCGTCGTCTGCCGCATGCTCAAATCGCCCGTGATGACAAAGACGGGAGCTTCCGGCAAGGGATCGACAGGGGCGCTCTCTTTCCGCAGGTATTCGAAAACCCCGATGACCCGCAGTTTCGCCTTCCCTTCCGGATCATACGCCTTCCCGAGCGACCGGCGGTCGGCCTCCGTGAGGACCAGGTTCAGGTCGCTGCCGCGGACCGCCTCCCTTTCACAGACCCGGGTCCAGAACGACATGGGAAGCCGCACGGGGAACCGGTAGTTGTCCCGGACATAGGCGCATTGGAAATTGTGGTGGATGGTGATCACCCGGCATCCCTTGCTCCGGACTTTCCGGATCAGCCGGAAGGAGACATAGCAGGTGTCAAACACCACCAGATCAAAGGGTTCCGAGGCCAGAACCTCGTCGAAAACCCCGAAGAAACGATGGATGCGGCCGGAGAGCAGGTCCACGAACTTTTGCCAGCGGGGCTTCTCGTAGCCGACCGGGACCACGCGGACGGAAGGGTCGATGCCCTCGGGCCCGAGGCCGTCCTTGACCGGGCATAACAAGGTCAACCGGTCCGACAGGGCCGCGAACGCATTGACATACCCCCGGGAGGCGAAAACACCGCCCCCGCTGCCGTGCAGATAGTGGTAGGTAACAAACAGAGTCCTCATTGCAAGCCTTCCTTCCATGAACGGATCACCTCCTCCCGGTCATATCCGGGCGCGAGTTCCAGGTTCTCCCCCGGGAAGCTGTCCGGATCCCCCGGGCGGACATAGAAGCGGCATACGCCGTCCAGCACATTGCCCTCCATCCGGTTCCGCACATTGACCTTCCGGATGCAGGAATTCCGCTTCCGCTCCACCCGGAGCGCCTTCCGCAGGTCGATGCAGCGCCCGCGGCGGATGTTCAGCAGGAGGTTCCCGGTGATCTCCAGCCCGACCGTCCCGTCATCGGCAAAAATCCCCTGGTTGCCGTGCGGCCCGTCCAGGTCATGGATGAAATTGTTCCGGACGGACACGGCCTCGTTCTGGGTCCAGATGTAGATGGCCCCGCCGTCAATCAGTTCCCGGGGCACCCCGCTCCGGAAGCGCTCCGACATACAGATCTCGTTTTCTTCCACGACGCCCGAAGTGACCTCCCCGGCAGGATCGATGAAATGGATCCCGATCCCGATGGCGGAATGGGCATAATCTTCAAAATAGTTCCTCCGGACCCGGAAGGAGCGGCCCTTGCAGTCCACCACGGGAGTATTGGTCATCCCGAGGCCGTTATCGAGGAACCGGTTGTCCGAAATGACAATGTCTTCCGAGTCCGGCGCGAAAATGACCGCACCCCGGTAGCACTGGTAAAACCGGCTGTTTCTCAGGTAGAAATGGTCCGTTTTCTCCACCGAAACCACTTGGGAACGGATGCCCTCGAACCGGCAGTCCCGGACGGAAACGGAATCGGCCTGGACATCGCGGAGGGAAAGAAGCGGGGCACCCTCTCCGTTCCCGAGGAAAGTCAGGCCCTCCATCAGAACGGAAGCAACCTGACAACGGTCCAGAGAAAGGAACCCGGAAGCCGAACAGGCATGCAGGTCCTGCCGCCGGGGCGGCGTACAAAGGATATAGCGCGGAAGACAGCGGCCGTAACGGAGCTCGCTCCACATCCCGGCCTGATAGACCCGTTCCCGGCGGAAATACAGAAAGCCGCCGCGGATCTCCACTACCGGATACACCGCCCCGTCATACCACTGGGACAGGATGACTTTCACCCCTTCCGCCTCGGCACGGGAAAGGTCGGCTTCGTCGCAGCGGATCTTGTAGATACCCTTCCGGAACAGGCACTTGACAGGCCATCCCTTGGCACGGCGGACCGGCTGCCGGACATCGACGGGACAAAGGGCCTGCAGATCCACATACCCGTTTTCGAAGCGGTAGCCTGCCCCGTCACCGGCGCCCACCAGGACGGCGCCGTTCCCGCTCAGGCGAAGAGTCGCATCCGGAGCCTGGACGCCCGACAGGCGCAGGTGGCCTTCCCGGAAGAAATAAGTGCCCGGCGCGAACTGAACGTCCACCTCCCGCTCCCCCGCCGCCAGGACGGAGTCGATGCGCGCGTCCAGCCGCTCGAAGTCCTGCTGGCCGGTCACGGAAAGAACGGCGGAAAGAAGAAGGGTCAGGAGCATCTTATCGTTTGACGCTCAGGATGAGGCGGTAAATCCATCCGACCAGCGTCGTTTGCCAGGCGGGATAGCCGCGGTAGTTCTGGTAATAATAGGCGTTGCTCCGGTACTGGAGCCAGGCGGCCTTCTTCCGCTCCAGGTGCTTTCCGATCGTGCCTCCATGCTCGTGCACCACGGTCACGGACGGCAGGAAATACGTCTTCCGCCCCATGCGGAGCATCCGTTCGGACAGGATGGGCTCCTCGGCGTACAGGAAGGTGTGCGGGTCCATCCCGCCGGCCTGTTCCCAGGCCTCCCGGGGGCACAGGAAGAACGATCCCATCACCCGGTAGCATTCCCCCTCGACCGCCTCCTCCGCTGCGTCCAGGGCGAAAATACGCCGCTTTGCCGCCGGGCTGAGGAAAGGCGTGGACAGGTACATCCACACATAGCGTTTCCAAAGGCCCATATACGGCTCCGGCGACTGCCGCTTTCCGTCCGTCCCGACGATTTCGGGACCGATGACGCCGACTTCGGGATGCTCCCGGAGTTTTTCGACGAGCCGTTCCACGACGTCGTCCGCCACCAGGCGCAGGTCGTTGTTCGTGAAAAGCAGCATGTCCAGGTCCGGACAGGCGGCGCAGAGGGCCTCAGCGCCGGCATTGTTTCCGGCAGCGAACCCGTCGTTTTCCCGGACGAGGACTTCACATCCCGTCCGCGCCCGGAGGGCCTCGGCCTTCACCGGATCGCCCCCGTTATCGACGACCATGAGCCGGTACGGACACCGGATCCGGGACAGTTCTTCCCGGATGAACCGCTCCGTACGGTCGTACTCACAATAGTTGACGATTACGATACCTAAACCTGGCATTGAATTTCTTCTGTTGGTACTGCACCCACTTCCAGCTCTCGTTCTGGATGAGCCGCAGGAACATGCCCAGCACCAGCAGCGTGGGCGGGAGGCTCTTCAGCTCTCCGGTCATATGGGCGAAGGTCAGATACATCACCAGCAGGCACAAGGCGGCGGACGCCTCCTCCCGGTTGGAGTGCCGGTGACGCCAGATGTAAGAGATCAGCAGCAGATAAAAGATCACGTACATCATATAGCCGAGCAGTCCCCGTTCCAGGAGGTAATACAGATGGACGCCTTCGAGTCCCAGCAGTTCCGGATCCAGGGAATACTGCTGTCCTTCGGAGAACTGGAGGTCGATCCAGAAGAAGTCGTATCCGCGCCCCATCCACAGATGGCCCTGCAGGTAATAGAAGACCCGGACCAGCTGGACGGTACGGATCTCGATGTTACTGCCGCCGATATCCGTGTCCTTGCCGGTGAAGACACTCGTGGCAAAATCAACCTTGGACCTGAAGAAGGGGGCATAGGTGTAGAGCAGGGAGACCACGATGATGGCGACGCCGATGTAGATGGGCACCCGGTTTCCCCGCAGGTACATGAAGGCATAGGCCAATGCACTCAGGACGAAACAGTAGATGACGGTCCGGCAGCCGCAGGTCAGGACGCCGAACAGGCTCATCACGGCCACGGCGATCAGCCGGTTCTTGGTCACAAGGCCCCGCGAACGGCCGTACACGTGCACCAGCAGGAGCAACAGGCACATGTACCCGTAATCGAACGGCTGGATGAACAGGGACTGGGTGCGGAAACGCGTTTCCTGCGAGTAAAGTCCGCCCACGGACGTTTCCCGCATGGTGGCCCCCCCGGTCATCAGGTCCAGCATCGTGGACTCCTTCGTGATGTAGTTCACCACGCCGAAGACCGTCAGGATGCACAGGGAGATGAACGCCACCTGCAGGAGGGGCTTGAACGTCCGCACATCACGCAGGGAGAAGAAACCGACCACCAGGATGAAATACGTGGTGATGCATTCCCGGAAAAGGAGGGTGATGAACTGGGAAACGCTGCCCCAGTAGTGCGGGCTGTTCGCGTAATTGTACAGGAAGGAGATGGCAAAGACGATCAGGGCGAGAACCAGTTCCTTGATGCGGAAGGCCTTGATCATCTCCTTGAAGCGCAGGCCTTCCGTGAAGATGTAGAAAATCGGAAGGAAGAAAACCGTGTTGCCGAACGGCAACGGCAGGGATATCTCCGACAGGATCGCATACCCGAACAGGAACACCGCCGGCTTGTACTCCCGCTTCAGGGTGAGCATCAGCAGGCAGCACAGGATCAGGATCGCTTTGAACAGGGCGGCTATCATCTTCGGAACAGCGACAGGAGGGTTTTGTCCTTTTTCACGCAAAGGACATACAGGAGGGTGTACACGCCGGTCAGGGCGGTGACGGCCGCAAAGCGGTACCACGGCTGCCCGACCAGCAGATACAGGAGGACGGAGATAGCGGCCAGGGGCAGATAGGCCAGGACCTCCCGGCCCAGCTTCTTCCACGGGAAGCCGATCCCGTCATCCCGGCGCGAGAACAGGACGGCGGCCACCAGGACGGCCGTCTCGCAGGAGAGCCACACGATGGCCGACCCGACCGCCTGCAGCCGGGGCACCAGGAGGAGGTTCAGCAGGACGCCCAGGAAAGCCCCCACGCAGGAATTCAGGAAGATGGACCGGTCCCGGTTGTTGGGCATCAGGATCTGGATGACATAGATCTGCTCCAGGCCCACGACCAGGATGAGCGGCATCATGATCCGGGCCGGCAGGTAGGCGCCTTCATAGCCGCTGCCCGCGAAGATCCGCACAATCTCGGGCGCGCACAGGCTCGCATAGATCACCAGCGGGATGGCGAACATGAACAGCAGGTCGAAGGTCCGGTCGATCATGGACCGGAAATCGTCCAGACGGTGCTCCGACACGAGCGAACTCATCCGGGGCAGCATCACGCCGGTGAAGGCGGTGAAGAAGGCGATGACGATGCTGTACAGCTTGGAGGCCGTCGTGTAGTAGCCCACCTGCGTGTCGTCCGTGATGAAACCCAGCCAGGTGACATTCAGGGTCACGTACAGCGCCGTGAGCATCATATACATGCCCAGCATGAGGAAAGGCCTCAGATAGCGCCTGGGCTCCAGGCCTTCCCGGACGAGGGAAACCGAACGGCGGGCATAGAACAGGTTGATGAGGGCATTTGCAGCCAGCATCAGCACCGTAAGGAGGTAATACAGCGGATAGTCACCGGCCTTCCGGACGAACAGGAACACCGCGAACACGTACAGGATCTTGACAAAGATCGTCCGGCCGGTGATGTACCGGAAATCTTCCGTTCCCCGGAAATACCAGTCGATGCACAGGAAATTGGCAAACAGTTTCAGGACGCCGACATACAGCAGCTGGCGGTAAGCGAACAGCTTCGGGACGGTGTACATCGCGACCAGAAGGCCCATGGCGGCAATGACGGTCGTCACGAGGTTCAGGACGATCAGTTCCGAGAACGCCTTGCTGCGCCGCGCCCGGTCGTCGCCGATGGCGGCCATCTCCCGGTTCCCGAGGATGGTCATGCCCATCATCGAAAACAGGATGAACCAGTGGACGACGCTGTCCACGAAATTGCAGATGCCGATATTGGACACACCCAGCACCCTCGACACGTACGGATAGACGATCAAGGGGAAGATGTAGTTGGAAAGCGTCAGGATGCCGTTATAGACAAAATTACGCTTTACGCTCGGCGCTTGTGACTGCATTAATAGAACCGCTGATATTTACCGGTAAACTCATAGCGAAGGTCGCGGGGACGCTCCCCGACCTTCTTCGCGGGGATACCCGCCACGACGGCATAAGGCTCCACGTCCCTAGTAACCACGCACCCCCCGCAGCAGACGGCCCCTTCGCCGATCACCACGCCGGGAAGGACCATCACGTTGCTGCCCAGCCAGACCCGGTCACCGATTTCCACGGAGCGTTTACCGCCCTTGCTGCGGAAATAGGGATCGCGGTGGTCGTGCTGGCCCGTGTAGATGACCACGTTGGAAGACAGGTTCACATTCTTTCCCAGCGTCAGGCCGTTATGCGCGTCCAGGAGCGCATTGTCGCCGATGATCGTCCCCTCTCCCACCCGCAGGAGGAAGGGATCCCGGATCTCGGTCCGGAAGTGGAAGACGGACCGCTTCCCGCATTCCGCCCCGAGACCGCAGTACAGCCACTTCCGCAGATGGTTGGAGGGGATGGTTCCGATCTGGAACAACGAAAACCGCTGCCAGCCGTCCCGGCACAGTTTCTCCCACAGGCGGAACGGGGCACCCAGGACCTTCCAGACCATCTTTCCGGTCTTCCGGTACCGATACCAGCACGCCTGTGAGGGGTAGATCAGCGCAATCAGGATCCATTTCAGATACAGGATCCCGACCAGGACAGACAGGACGATGACGGCCGTTTTCATCTCCCCTTGTACATCTCCTCGTAATACTTCTGGTACTCCCCGCTCGTGACATTGTCCAGCCACTCCTGGTTGTCCAGGTACCAGCGGACGGTCTTCTCGATTCCTTCCTCGAACTGGAGCGAGGGCTGCCAGCCGAGCTCGCGGGAGAGCTTGGTGGAGTCGATCGCGTAGCGGAGGTCATGCCCGGCGCGGTCGGTCACATAAGTGATGAGGTCCATGTCGGCGCCTTCCGGACGGCCCAGGAGCCGGTCCACGGTGTTGATGAGGACCTTGATGATGTCGATGTTCTTCCACTCGTTGAAGCCGCCGATGTTGTAGGTCTCCGCGACCTTCCCCTCGTGGAAAATCAGGTCGATGGCGCGGGCGTGGTCCTCCACGTACAGCCAGTCACGGACATTCTCGCCCTTCCCGTACACGGGCAGGGGCTTCCGGTGCCGGATATTGTTGATAAACAGCGGAATCAGCTTCTCCGGGAACTGGTAGGGGCCGTAGTTGTTGGAGCAGTTCGTCACGATCGTGGGCATCCCGAAGGTATCGTGGAACGCCCGCACGAAGTGGTCGGAGCTGGCCTTGGCCGCGCTGTAGGGGCTGTGCGGCTGGTACTTCGTCTGCTCGGTAAAGAGGACGGACTTGTCCATGGGCAGGGCCCCGTACACCTCGTCGGTGGAGATGTGGTAGAAGCGCTTCCCCTCCCAATCCCCGTTCCAGGCCGCCTTCGCCGCCTGCAGCAGCGACAGGGTGCCCATCACGTTGGTCTGCGCGAAGGTGAAGGGATCCTTGATGGAGCGGTCCACATGGGATTCCGCCGCGAGATGGATGATCCCGTCCACATGCTCTTCCTGCAGGAGATTCAGCACCCCCTCGAAATCGCAGATGTCCATCCGGACGAAGCGGTAATTGGGCCTGTCCTCAATGTCCCTCAGGTTCGCGAGGTTTCCCGCGTAGGTGAGCTTGTCCAGGTTGATGATCCGGTAGTCCGGATACTTATTCACAAACAGCCGCACGACGTGGCTGCCGATGAAGCCGGCGCCGCCGGTAATGAGGATCGTTCTGTTCATAGCGGAAGGGTTATCAGTCTGTCAATACAATGTTTCAGGGATACGTACCAGTGCGGGACCTCCACCCCGAAGGTCTCCTTGACCTTCGTCTTGTCGAGGACCGAAAAATGCGGACGGCGGACCTTCG
>Ga0310690_10007051_pt1 | contig 14574 bp, 11 predicted proteins | sample AusTroGonzalo_MG_2_FD_207661 | JGI IMG/M metagenome (GOLD analysis project Ga0310690, IMG submission 207661) | Bovine rumen microbial communities from tropical cattle in Woodstock, Queensland, Australia - Gonzalo_04 (v2) (version 2) | ecosystem: Host-associated > Mammals > Digestive system >...
GGGCAGACGGCGGGGATCAGCAGGGCGAAGAGCAGGATGATTCCGAGGTAGGCGGCAAAAAACGCGACGGTTTTCTGGACGGCGGGCGCTTTCAGACGGACATTGTTCAGGTACACGCCCGTGACGAGCTGCGGGAAGATGTTGTGCTTGACCTCGGTCAGGCTCTGCCGCCAGACCAGGAGCACGCGGACGCATTTGAGGCCACCCGAAGTCGAGCCGCCGCAGCCGCCGATCACGGAAATCCCGAGGAGCAGCGCGACAGCGATGGACGGCCACAGGCAGTAGTCCCCGATCGCGAACCCCGTGGATGTCATGAGGGAGGTCGTTTGAAACGCCGCATCGCGGAACGCCCGTCCGACGACGGTCATGGATTCGATGAAGCTCTGTTCCGCGTCAACGCGATACGTCTCCCCCTGAAGCAGCAGGGCGACCGCGATGATGCAGCTGACGCCCGCCAGGATCGAGGTGTACACGCGGAATTCCTCGTCGCGGAAATACGACAGCGTCTTGCCGGAGAGGAGCCGCACGTGCAGGTAGAAATTGACGCCGGAAATGAACATAAAAAACAGGACGATGAGCGTGATCGGCATGCTGTGGAACGCCGCGATGCTGTCCTGACGCGTACAAAATCCGCCGGTCGAGATCGTCGTGAAGGAGTTGCAAACCGCTTCGTACAGACCCATCCCGGCGAAATTCAGCAGGACGACCTCACAGGCCGTGATCCCGACGTAGATCAGCCACAGGATCTTCGCGGAGGACGTGATGCGCGGGGCGATCTGCGTGTCGGAGGATTTCAGCCCCGGCGTCTCCGCGTTGTATAGCATCTGGCCGCCGCGGTTGAACATCGGCAGGACCGCCAGCGCGAGCACCACGATCCCCATGCCGCCAAGCCACGATTCCAGCGCGCGCCAGAAGACCACACCGCGCGACAGGCTCTCCACGCCGTCCGGCAGGACGGTCCCGTTCGTCAGGCGGTATCCGCGGTGGATCAGCGCCGCGCCGGTCGTCGTGAACCCGGAAACGGACTCGAAAAAGGCGTCGTACCACGGCATCCCGGCCACGAAAAGGAACGGCAGACCGCCCAGGATCGAGGCGGCGAGCCACCCGAACGCCGCAACCGCGTAGCCTTCGCGCAGTCCGGCCTTGCGGTGCTGCTCCGTGCGCGGCCGGAACGCGATGCATCCGGCGGCTCCGGCGACGAGCGTGACGGCGGCGCAGATCAGGAGCGCGCGGACGTCGCCCGTCGAATCGTGGCAGAAAAACCCGACGATGCCGGACAAGGTTTCCATGAGGCCGACCGCGGCGGAGATCACGCAGATGAAGAAAAGGATGAGCTTGAGATTCATAAGACGGACGCGTTATTTCGCGGGGAATATCTTGTCGATCATGCGCAGGGTATCCCGCGTGACGACCGCGACCACGACGTCGCCTTCGAGCAGGACGGTGTCCCCGGCAGGCGCGAAGATCTCGCTGCCGCGGAAGACGAGCGCGAGAACAAGGCTGGCGGGGAGCTTGGCAGCGGAGAGGGATTTTCCGCACAGCGGAGAGCTGCCGGTGATGTGGAATTCGGAAATGGCGGCCCGGAGGCTCTGCAGCTGAACGTCGACGCGCTTGTTGCCGCCCTCCAGAAGGCGCAACACGGAGTTCGCGGCGACCAGCGTGGCGCTGAACGCGCAGTCGATCGGGTCCATTTCGCGGGCGATACGGATGTATTCGGGGCGGTGCGTCAGGCTGATGACTTTCTTCGCGCCGAGGCGCTTGGCGATGATGCACGAAAGGATGTTCTCCTCGTCGTCCTGCCCCACGCTGACGAACACGTCGGAGGCGGCGATTCCGGCATCTTCCAGTAGGGATTCGTCGGTCGGGTCGCCTTGCAGGACCATGATCCCGGGAGGAATCTCGTCCTGGATGCGCTCGCCGGTCTTTTCATCACGCACGATCATACGGACGCCGAATCCGAGTTCATGCGCCTTGCGCGCCACGATCACGCTGGCGTCGTCGTCACCGGACACGATGATCCGCGACGGCTTCCCGGCGTTCTCCGGCGTCGCCCAGTCCACGAACGCATCGATGTCCTCCTTGCGGCCCGCCACGTACACGCGGTCACCGGGAATCAGCAGGGTATCGCCGTGCGGGATCAGCAGCTGGCGGTCGCGAACGAGCGCGGCGAACCGGATCTTGCGGAGAAGCTCCGGGCCGGGGATGTCGCGGATGCGCACCCCCTGAAGAACACTGGACCGCGTGATCTCCAGCACGAGCATGGCGGCATCCTGACGGGTGAAGTTGATGGATTCGAGCGTGATCGGGTTGGCGAGGACCGCCAGTATCTTCTGGGCGGATTCCTCGGGCGAGGAGAAGGTACGCCAGAGGCCGTAGGTCGCCGGACTGATGCCATCGTCCTCGGAGAAACAGTCGTTGCTGTACAGGCGGCAGACGGTGTGCTTCACGCCGAGCTTGTTCGCGATCTGACATGCCAGGATGTTCGCGGCTTCGTCGCCGCTCACAGCCAGCACGGCATCGGCGTTTTCCGCCCCGGCCTGCTTCATGATACGGACGCTGGAACAGCTTCCCGTCACGGTCATGGCATCGAATTTATCGGAGATCCGGGCGAGTTTGTCCGCGTCGCTGTCCACGACCACGACGTCGTGGTCCTCCTCGCTGAGCGCAGACGCCAGAAGACGTCCCAGTTCGCCCGCTCCGATCACGATGATGTTCATAAATGCTCTCCCCCGATTCCAGCTTTTACAGCGGATTCAAATAACGTGCGAAAAGCTGTTTCCCTGCCGGAAATCGTTTTCAGGTGAAGTCGAATTCGGTTTCGAAGAGTTCCGCAAGCTTTTTGCACAGCTCTTCCTCTTTTTCCCCCGTCACGGAGATCGTGACCATCTCGCCTTTCTGAAGCCCCATGGTGAGCAGATCGAGGATGCTGGTGAGCTTGGACGCGCCACGAGGGCCGGTAATCAGAATCTCATGCGTGGCCGAATACGGCTCGGCGGTGAACATGATGACGCTGGACGGACGGCAGTGGATGCCGGCCTTGTTGCGGATTTCAACGGTTAACTGATACATGGGTATGCTTTCGGAGAATTGGTTAGAACCACACGGCGCTGTTGATGGCCTTCTGCGTCCAGACGGACAGGATGCCATGTTCGTGGAAATAATCATGGCCCCAGCCCTGGAGGACACCGTCGTCATCGAAGAGGAACGGGGTGCATTCGTCCTGCGTGACCAGGCCGTCGTACCATTTGGGGCTGGTGTAGTAAAACCAGATGTTGTCCGTGCTGTAGAGTTCCTTGCTGAGCGGCTCGCCGGCGATCTCGACGACCTGATCCTGCGTCATACCGACGCGGATGTCCGCCAGTTTCGCGCGCTGTTCCTTCGCCTGGAAAAAACCGCAGGAAGCGCACAGCGCAGCCAATGCGGTGCAGGCAATGGTCAGGATCATGTGTCGGATCATTTCCGGTTCCTTTCAGGTTCGGGACAAAACAGTGCGTGATGAAGCAAAAAAGTGTTTCTATACAATATACTGCAAAAAGACGTTTTGTCAAGCGCGTTCCGCCAAAAACGCACCTGCATCCGGCCCGAAAAGTTTCAGCATCGCGTCAGGCGGCGCGCTTTCGCATTCGACCGCCTCGCCCGTGCCGGGGACGGTGAACCGCAGACGCCATGCGTGGAGCGCCTGCGTCGGCAGAATCAGCGCCGCACGGTCGGCGTCCATCATGGCATCCTCCGTGAACCGCAGGAAGATCGTGTCGTCCGGGCCGTAGAGTTTGTCGCCGACGAGCGGGAATCCACCGGAACACAGCGTGGCGCGGATCTGGTGCAGCCGTCCCGTATGCGGACGGCATTCGACAAGGCTGAACCGCCCATTCGATTTCAAACAGATAAACTCCGTGGCGCACGGTTCGGAATCTTCCGTGCCGAGTTCAATCTCCGTGAAACGCCGTTTCTTCCGCACCGGGGAATCGGGATCGGACGACAGCCAGCCTTTTTTCACGACCGTGCCCGCGGGAAACTCGCCGAATACGGCGGCGAGATATGTCTTCTCTACCTGACGCGACGCGAAAAGCCCGCTCAAAATGCCCGCCGTTTCCGCGTCTTTCGCGAGCACGACCAGCCCGGACGTCTCCCGGTCGAGGCGGTTCACGACGAAGAGTTCGCCGTACCGCTCCTTCATCAGCATCAGCAGGGTGTTATGAAAAAAACAGCCCGAAGGATGGACCGGCAGGCAGCCCGACTTCGACACGACCAGAAAGCCGGGGCGTTCCAGCACGACCGAATACGTCGGGTCGACCTCCGGTTCCGCGATCCCCTGCACGTCGAACATGATCACATCGCCCGCGTGGAGCCGCCTCGACGCACGAACCCGGGTGCCGTTGACCGCGATCCGTCCCTCGCGGATGATCGACTGCCATCCGGTCCGGGACTGGTAGGTGAAACGCTCCGTGAGGAAGTGGTCCAGACGGACGCCTTCGAGTTCCGGTCCGGCTGTGGTTCTGATGGTGCGTTCCTGCATGATTTCGATAAAAAAGAGGTGTTTTTTCGGGTTCGGATTAGATTTTTTTCATTCTTATGCTATAATATAGCACCGCATGTATTTTTTCAAAGCGCAAGAGACCGTAAAATGTTTGAAAATCTTTCCGACAAATTCCAGGAAGTCTTCCGCAAGCTCCGCGGCCAGACGACCATTTCCGAATCCAATATCGCCGAATCCATGCAGGACGTCCGCGACGCCCTGATCGACGCCGACGTCAATATCGAGATCGCCGACGAATTCGTTTCCGAAGTCCGGCAGGCATGCCTCGGCGAAGCCGTCGTGAAGAGCGTCACCCCCGGACAACAGGCCGTCAAGATCGTTCACGACAAACTCGTCGAGCTCATGGGATCCGCCGAGGCTGAGCTCAATACCGGCGCGCATCCGAACATCATCCTGATGGTCGGCCTGCACGGTTCCGGCAAGACGACGACCAGCGCTAAACTCGCGCTTCGCCTGAAAAACAAAGGAAAGAAAGTCCTGCTCGCGGCATGCGACGTGTACCGTCCCGCCGCGATCGAACAGCTGAAAGTGCTCGGCGGCGAGATCGGCGTCCCGGTCTATGCGGAGGAAGGCGTCGGGGATGTCCCCGGCATCGCGCTCCGCGCGCTCGAACAGGCTCGCAACGACAACGCCGACTTCCTGATCATCGACACCGCGGGCCGTCTCCAGATCGACACCACGATGGTGCAGGAACTCGTGATGGTGTCCAGCGTCACGCAGGCAGGCGAAATCCTGCTCGTGGCGGACGCCGCCCTCGGCCAACAGGCCGTCTCCGTGGCGCGCCACTTCAACGACGCGCTCCACATCACCGGCATCGTGCTTACCAAGCTCGACGGCGACGCGCGCGGCGGCGCGGCGCTCTCCATCCGCAAGGTCACCGGCTGCCCCGTCAAGTTCACGGGTTCCGGCGAAAAACTGGAGGACCTCGACGTCTTCCACCCCGACCGCATGGCGTCCCGCATCCTCGGCATGGGCGACGTGGTCTCGCTCGTCGAACGCGCCGTGGAGAAGATCGACCAGGAGGAAGCGGCGAAGTTCGAGGAGAAGATCCGCAAGAACACGTTCGATTTCAACGATTTCCTGGGCCAGCTGCGCCAGATGACGCGCCTCGGCGGCCTTGAAGCCATCCTGAAATTCCTCCCCGGCGGTGACAAGCTCTCCGGCATCGCCGAACTCGCACCCTCGAAATTCGCGGGCATGGAGGCGATCATCCTCTCCATGACCAAGTTCGAACGCGCCAACGCCGAACAGATCGACATGCCCCGGCGCCGCCGTATCGCGAAGGGCTCCGGACGCTCCGTCGAGGAAGTCTCCCAGCTCATCAAGCAGTTCCTCATGATGAAAAAAGTCATGAAGAACAACAGCCTGCTCGACCGGATGGCCGGCGGCATGGCTGGCATGCGCGGCGGTTTCGGCGGCGGCATGGGCGGATTCGGAGGTATGGGCGGCATGGGCGGATTCGGCGGCGGCATGGGCGGTTTCCGCATGCGCGGCAGCAACTACACCCCGCCGAAAAAGAAACGCCGCAAGAAATAAGCCGAATCACGGGAGCAAACGATTATGAGTCAGGTAAAACCGTTGATCTGGATCATGGCCGGAGAATCGTCCGGCGACCTTTATGGCGCACGCATCGCGCAGGAAGTGATGAAACAATGCCCCGCCGCGACCGTACGCGGGATGGGGGGACACCGCATGCGCGACGCCGGCGTGGACCTTTTCATCGACTCCTCCGAACTCGGCGTGGTCGGCTTTATCGAGGTCTTCGCCCACATCGGCACGTTCATCCGCATTTTCTTCCAGTGCATCGCGCTCGCGAAGAAGGAACGCCCCGACGCCGTGATGGTCATCGACAACCCCGGCTTCAACATCCGCCTCGCGAAACAGCTCTGGAAGTTCGGCATCCCGGTCGTCTGGTTCGTCAGTCCGCAGGTCTGGGCTTGGCGCAAATCCAACATCCCGCGCATCGCGAAGTATTGCCGCAAGCTCATCGTGATCTTCCCGTTCGAGACCGAGGTCTGGGCGGGTTCCGGGCTTGAGACGCATTTCGACGGGCATCCGCTGATCGAGATCGTCCGCGAGCGCATCGACCCCGCACTGAAACGCGACCCGAACCACGTTCTCATCCTGCCCGGCAGCCGCGGGCACGAGACGTCACAGTTGCTTGAGCCGTTCCTGAAGACCGTGCTGATCCTCCATGAACGCCGCCCCGAGCTCTATTTTACGATCTCGCTCCCGCGCGAGCAGACTTATCAGGATGTCCTCGAAGGACTCGACCGGTTCACGCGGCATCACCCCGAGATGCAGGACGTCCGCATCGACGTCAAGAAGGGTGCGACACCGCGCGCCATCCAGGAATGCTCCGTCGGCCTTGCAGCATCCGGCACCGTCACGGTCGAATGCGCCATCGCCGGACTTCCCCTCGTCGTCGCATACAAACTCAACTCCATCACCTTCCTTTTTGCGCTCCTCATCGTGCGGAAACTCTTCCGCAACGCCTTCACCATGGTAAACATCATCCTGAACAGGAAAGCCTTCGAGGAATTCCTCCAGTATCAGGTCAGGCCGCTCGCCATGGCCGACGCGCTGGAACGCATCCTGCCCGGCGGCTCGCGCAGAGCCGAGGTGGAAAGGGATATGGAAGAACTCCGGCAGATGCTTGCGCCCGGATCAACGAACGCCACGGCCAACGCCGCGCGCCATCTGCTTTCCACGACAAAGCTGTTACCGGAATAAGTCGAGGAAGTGTTTTCTGTTCAGTTTTGCCCGCCGGCAGCTTCAGTGCGGACGGCGGGATTTTCATTTTGTCCGGCTTCCGTACCGTTTTTGCGACCGGCACCGCCCGCAATTCGTTCACGATTGAACGCCGGGCGGCCGTTGTCCGGTGCAAACGGACGCATCTCGCCTCCGGCAGGCGGCATAAAGATATTTCCGGCGCGGCCCGGTCTAGTCCCGTTCTGCGCGGTTGCCGGAGTACGTGTCCATGTCCTCGGCTGCTGAACCGGGTTCGGATTCTGTCTGCCCGGCTGGCGTCCAGGCTGAACAGGCTGACGTCCGCCCGGCATGGGCTGACGTCCCGCAAATCCGGAACGAACCGTCGCCGGAAGATTCGATTCAAGTCTGGCAAGCTCGATTTGGAATTCCGTCAGTCTGTCCCCGTGATAGGCGTCCAGTTCGTCCCGTATCTTTGCGGCGAGTTCCTGAACGTTCCCCGGCTGAATCCGCGCAGGTGCACTCATCTGCTCCAGTTGTTCCATCTGCATTTCAAGTAAGGCTTCCTTCACCTCGTCCGGGGCGTCCGGCCCGCGGTACAGGATTTCCAACATTCCCTGGAGGCGCGCCATTTCGCTGCGCACGGCGGCCTGGTCTCCGCTCCGGCGCAACCGGGCGATATAGGCGGAGTAAAGCTCCACGGCGGCCGAGGCGACTTCCGGCGTGTTCGGATACCACGCCAGCAGACGGTCGGCCAGCGTCAGGGCCTGTTCGAGCGACTGTCTGTCCTGCTGCGCGAACCGCGTCTGCGTGCCCAGTCTCCGGCTCATCAGGTCGACAAGCGCCAGCGAGAATTCCATGCGGTCCGGGTATTGTTTTGCCAACTTGCCGAGGATCTCCGGCGGGTTCGGATCAATGCCGGGGATCGGATCGGACGACACCAGGCCGGGCTGTGTTTCCAGCAGAAGAACATACTGGTAAAGGTAGTCCGGGTTCTCCGGTTCTGCCAGTAGGAGCGAACGTAACAGAGCGTACGCCGCGTCGTATTCGCCGAGCGACTGATACGCCTGAACCGCCTCGCAGGATTGCGGATAATCCTCGATGACTTGACGGGACAGCTGTCCGGCCTGAACGGTCTTTCCCTGCTGACGGAACGCCGCGGCAAGCAGGTTCAGTGAGGCAGCGTCGGTTCGGAGTTCGGCGGCGCGCCGGAACGCATTTTCCGCGAGCGGATAGTTGCCGGACCGCATGGCCGCCGTCCCGATCATCAGGTTCATGTCCGCGATCTCCGACTGCGGCAGATTGCGCTGCTCTGCGATATCCTGATAATACGGCATCAGGCGGGAAAGCAGTTCACTCCCGCTCGAAGTCGGCGTGCGGTGTTCGATGTGCGCGAAGATATCGGACAGTGCGGCGTTTGCGGCAGCGGCGTTCTTCTCGGCCAGTTTCAGGGCGGAATTGGTGCGGACATAGCCGACCGTCACGGAAATGGCGAACGCTACGATCGCGGTCAATGCCAGCAGGCTCAGCGCCGCAACGGCGGGCTTGCGTTTCGCCCAGAGACAGAACCGCCGGAACGCCGACGTGTCCGCCGCCGAAACGGGTTCATGATGGAGGAAATGCTCCAGATCCGCCGCGACTTCCGCCATGCCCGGATACCGTGCCGATGGGTCGAAGCTGATACAGCGGTTGACGATTGCCGCAAGATCGGGTTCGGAACACTGCAGCGGCGGAAGCGGACCGGCGCAGATGCGGTCGATCAGCTTCTGCGGGTTCTGTTCCGACAGGACCGGGGCCTGCGTGAGGAGTTCGTACAGCGTCACGCCGAACGAATACTGGTCTCCGGCGAAGGATTTGATGCCGTGTTTGAGGCGTTCCGGCGCCATGTAGCGCAGTGTGCCGCTCCGCATCCCGGATTTGCCCGGCTTCCCGACCATGTCCTTCAGCACGAACGCCAGTCCGAAGTCGCCGATATGGATCTCGCCCTGCGTGTCCAGCAGCATGTTCGCCGGCTTCACGTCGCAATGCAGGACGCCGCAACGGTGGGCGTAGGCGAGCGCCCGCGCGGCCTGAAGCCCCAGACGCGCAATCTCGCGCGGGGCGTTCGTCCCGTAATGGTTCAGTCCGGTGCCGTTGATCAGCTCCATGGCGTAATAGCACCGGTCGGCGCTGACGCCCGCGTTATATATCTTCACGATGTTCGGATGGTGAAGCATCGCGATCACGCGCGCCTCGTTCTCGAACTGCTCCCGTTGCGCCGGATCGGACGTCAGCGACGGCGAAAGCACTTTCACGGCGACTTTCCGGTCCAGCGAAATCTGCGTGGCCTCAAAGACTTCGCCCATGCCGCCCGCGCCGATCTTCCGGATCAGACGGTAGTCCGAACCGCTCAGGTCGGGGAACTCTCCCCCGCCGCCTGAAACGGCGCGGTCCCGGCGGGTATCGGCGGCGCAATTCTCCATCTTCACCATCAGCGGCAGGAGTTCCGCAAGACGCTCCGCGTATTCCGGATGAAGGCGCGTGAAAGCATCAATATCCGGGGCCGTCCCGCTTCGGAACATCTCCAGATACGATTCGATCAGGTCTTCAAATGTCGCGTCGTCGTTCACGGTCTGAACTCGGTAAATTCGATCAGCTGTTTCTTCAGGTGCTCCAGCGCGCGGACGTAACGGATGCTCGCCGCCTTCTGCGTCAGGTGCAGCGCCTCTGCGCACTCCGTGTTGCTCATCCCGTCGAAATGCCGCAGCTCCAGGATCTCGCGGTCGTGTTCCGGCAGGGATTCCATCGTTTTCCGCAGAAGCTCGTAACGGTCCTGACGGGCGAGCTGGGTGAGCGGGCCGGTCACCGTGTCGGCGAACAGGTTCCAGTCCATCTTCGGGGAGGAAACATCCTCATCCGCGGCCACCTCGCATTCGCGGTAGGCATCGCGTTTCATGCTTTGCAGATGTTTCCGTTCCAAGTCGGTGATTGTCTGGAACAGGATCCGCCGCAGTTTACAGTACACCGGGACCTCAGGGCAGTTCCGAAGAAAATCAAGTCTGCGGCACGCCGCCGCCAGCGTCTCCTGCACCACGTCTTCCGGCGAAATCCGCCGCGCCAGTACAGGGTTCAGGTTGCGCCGGGCGAGAGCCAGCAGCCGGTCACGGTGTTCCGCGAAAACCGGATCGAGGGGATTCAATTCATCTGCATCCTGCGGAGCCATAACGGTTTTTCCTATGTTCGGGGGGAATGATTGCAAAGTCTTTCGAATTACTATAACTATATTTGCAGGAAAGTCAAACAAAAAAACTCCCGGACCTTTGTGGAAACCGGGAGTATTTTCAGATTCAGGGCCCGAAACAACCCTTTTGTGTTTACCTTCTGTTTGCCTGAGGACCACGTGCCGCCGGACCTGGCTGAACTCCACGGGGCTGAGCCTGAGGACGGGGCTGTACCGTCTGAGGACCGCGCACCTGGGGACCACGAGGCTGAACTTGCGGACCCGCTTGGGAACCGCGTACCGCCGGACCTGGCTGAACTCCACGGGGCTGAGCCTGAGGGCCAGTTAATGGTCCGGCCTGCTGGCCACGAGCCTGTACTTGAGGTCTGCGAGCCTGAGGACCAGTTAATGGTCCGGCCTGTGGGCCACGAGCCTGAGGACCACGGGACTGTGCTTGAGGGCCACGAGCCTGAGGACCTGCTTGCGGACCACGGGGCTTTGCCGCCTGAGGACCGAATCCAAATCCAAAACCTCTCTGCGGCATCATACCGAAGCCGAAACCAAAGCCGCCCTGACGTCCGCGCTGTCCACCGCGTCCCGCCTGCTGACGACCGCCCTGCAGAGCCGTGCCAAAGCCGAATCCCTGACGACCGTTGCGCTGTCCGCCACGTCCCGCCTGCTGACGCCCCCCCTGAGGAACCGCACCGAAGCCATGACGACCGCCGCGCTGTCCGCCGCGTCCCGCCTGCTGGCGTCCGCCCTGCGGGGCTACGCCAAAGCACTGACGCCCCTGCTGTCTCATTCCAAAACCGAAGCCCTGCAGGCCGCGCTGGAACGTTCCGGCCTGCCCTCTGCCGAAGGGTGCCTGTGCATTCACGATTCCGGTTGTTCCGATTCCAGCGAAAAGGATCCCGGCGACTGCGAGTGTAAGAATCTTGTTCATAGTAGCCTCCTTGATAATGTCTGCGGTTTTCGTTTCTATTTCATCGGGTCTTCGTCCCGCATTTTCAAGAACGCGTCTTTCCCGCCGATTCAACGCCCCGCATCAAAAAAAATCAGTTTTTGATGTACCGGCAGGAAAGACACAATCATAAGAACGCATCTTTTCCGCCGATTCTACACGGTTTCCCCATTTTTCTTGTTTTTTCCAGTTGCTCCTCTTTTTTTGACAAAAACGTTAAACCGAAAGCATGCGGAAACGTGTCTCCACCCAGCTGTCGATGCGGTTCAACGTGGTTTCATCGATTTCCGGCCACGGCGCATCCGCCTCGACGGCGCACCGGAACAACGGCGCAATCAGGTCCGGGTACGGCACGACATCGGAAAGCATGCCGTGTTCCCGCAGAACGGCCAGACGCGCGAGCATAAGCGGGATCTTTTTGGAAAGCGCACGTTCCATGCGGGTCAGCATCACTGAAAATGCCTGCCATGCCAACGGCATTTCGAGCATGGGCTGCGCACGGCGGAGCGTCTCGACCGCAAACGAACACGCGGCAAGGTAGCAGTCCATGGACTGTGCAATACCATCATGCGAGGCGGTCAGGTCCAGGGAGACAAGCATCGGCATGGATTCCGCCCGTCGCGCCGGACGGAATTCGAGGAGATACTCGCGGAAAACGTCCGCGGTCGGGAACTGTTTTTTCCCGATGGCGCGCGCCCCTTTCAGCACGAAATCAAGCCGTCCGTAGTCCGCACTGATCCCGGCGACCACGAGACTGGTGTCGCGAAAAGGCGTTTTCCGGAGAATCATGTACCGGGTTTTGAAACTTCCCGCGTTCATTCTTCTTCGTCGGCAAGTTTCATGGCTTTTTCAAGAAAGTCGATGGACTCGCGTCTGCGGGCGTAGGCGATGGGACGGTTTCCGGCATTGTCGATCCCGTTGGGATCGGCGCCGTGCTCCACCAGGTACTCAATGATCGGCAAATTATTGGTCTCGGCCGCCCAGAAGAGCGGTTTTTTTCCGTCCTCGATAATGCCATTTCGCGCGAGGAGTTCGTGGAAACCTTCGATATTGATGCGATCCAGCCCCCTGTAGATGCGGTTGATGCTCGAATTCAGCGGCAGGTCGCGTTCGACCAGCGCCTGCACGACCTTCATGTCGTTGGCATAGATCGCGTGTTTCATGGCGGCAAGGCCGATGGCCGTAGCTTCATTGTAGCGGTTGAAGACGGTGTATTCGATCTCGACCACGCCCGCATTGAGCGTCTGATTTCCTTCGAATTGCTCAATAGCCTTGATTAAATACAGCGCGGTGTCGGTATTGCCGTAGTCAATGGCGAGGAAAAGCGGGGTCTGGCCTTTGTCGTCGAACGTGAAATCCGGCGCACTGTGCGCTTGCAGATATTTCACGATATCGAGCGAGGACTGCTTCGCCATCGCGGCGAACATCAGTGTGTTGCGATTCTGGTCGTCGTGCGCGTTCAGGTCCGCTCCCGCGTCGACGAGGATCTTCACGTTCTGGAACATCCCGAGACGGGCGGCCTCCATGACGGGCGTCTTGCCGGTGCGTCCCTTCGCGTTGATGTCCGCGCCTGCGAGGATAAGCGTACGCAGGATCGCCGGATCGGGTTCGCCTGCGGCATAGTGGATCGCGCGGATGCCGTTCGCATCCTTGGCGTCTGGATCGGCCTTGGACGCCAGAAGCGCGGAGACGCGCGGCGCATCGGAGAGCGCGATGGCCGTTATGAGCGGGGTGCGCCCTGTTTCCGGGTCGATGAAATTCGGATCTGTGTACGAAAGCGCATTGTAGAGCGGAGCGAGGTCTTCTTCCGGGCTGACGATCTCCGCCATGAGTTCGCGCTGATGCTCGTTAAGTTCCTTCGGGTTCGAGGAGAACCACGCACAGGAGGTCACGGCGAGGAGCGTCAGGACGGCAGCGAACAACGTGACGGCCTTGCCTGCGGCGAACTTCTTTGAGTTCGCACGGAGCTGACCGCACGCAGCCGTGGCGGAGGAGCCTTTTTCGACGCGGACGGTCACGGGCACATGCAGGGTCTTCAGGGCGTTTTCGAAACGTTTGACCGCCTCGCGCGAGGGACGCTCGAACGCGCCGCGCGCCTTGTTGTACGGGATGAGGTTGACCTTCGCCCCGGCATCGGCGGCGAGACGTGCGAACTTGCGGCCCATTTCAGGCGAATCGTTGATGCCCGCGAGCAGGACGTACTCAATGGTGAGCAGACGCCCCGTGGCCTCGCGATGTTCCTGGCAGGCGGCGAGGATTTCGCGGATGTCGCGGCGGAATTTCGTGGGGATGAGCATCGCGCGCGTCTTGTCGTCCGGAGCGTGAAGAGAAAGCGCCAGGTTCCACTGCTTGCGGAGTTCGGTCAATGCCTTGATGCCGGGCGTCCAGCCGCTGGTGGAGATGGTCACGCGGCGCTGGGCCAGCGCGACGCCGTCCGGATTCGTGATCACGTTCAGAGCGGCGACGAGGTTGTCGAAGTTCAGAAGCGGTTCGCCGATACCCATCATGACTACGTTGTCCGGAGCCTGTCCGAGCTTGCGGCAGAGCAGGAAATACTGTTCGATGATCTCGCCCGCTGCGAGGTTACGAGTGAGGCCGGATTCACCGCTGGAACAGAACACGCATGAGACGGGACAGCCGACCTGCGAGCTCAAGCAGAACGTCATGCGTCCGTCCTCGGCGGGGATGCGGGCGCATTCCACGTTCTCGCCGTCGTGAAGACGGAGCAGATACTTCGCGGAACCGTCGTCGGCGGGGTATTCCGCCTCAATCGCGACGGACGGGCACAGGAACGCCGCCGAAAGCGCCTCTTTCGCGGTCGCGGAAAGATTCGTCATGAGCGCCGGATCGACGATCCATTTCTTGACGATCCAGTCGTAGACCTGGTCGGCGCGGTATCCGGGCTGCCCGGCGGCTTTCAGCGCCGCTGCGATATCCTGTTTCGAGGCGGACGCCAGATACGGTTTCGCCTCATTCGTAGTCATAGTCGTAGTAGTCGTCATCGGAAAGCTCCTTCTTGAGAGAAACGCCCTTGTAGATGTACAGATGTTTGCCCCGGTACTCGCAGTCGTAGAGGCGCGTCCAGGTCCGTGCGATGTGCGAGGGCACGTCCGCCGTCAGCACATAGGCGGGATCGACGCTCGCGGGTATCTTGTCGTGGGCCAGCGT
>Ga0310690_10007052_pt1 | contig 14574 bp, 27 predicted proteins | sample AusTroGonzalo_MG_2_FD_207661 | JGI IMG/M metagenome (GOLD analysis project Ga0310690, IMG submission 207661) | Bovine rumen microbial communities from tropical cattle in Woodstock, Queensland, Australia - Gonzalo_04 (v2) (version 2) | ecosystem: Host-associated > Mammals > Digestive system >...
CTCGAGCACCTCTCCTTCAATGAGTTGCAGATTTTCCATTTCTTCGTTTGCAGTTTATTTGCAGTTTTTTCGGGTTTGACCCCTATCCACAACCATCGTCTTTTGATAATTTTGTTGCGGTTGCGATAACCGCTTGTTTCAACATTTCAATTCTTAAAAATTCCTAACAAGAGGAAGATTTTCGGTAATATATAGTAATATTCCGATTATTTTTTGTAACTTTGCACTTGTAAAACAAGTAAAACTCTGCAAAGGTACGGATAATTTCCGAAACTGGCGCAGAAAAAAGAGTTAAAAATATGGAATATGTCAGATTAGCCCCCGAAAGCCTTCCGAAACTGGTGAAAGGCATCGACTCCGAAATCTCTGAGGGGATGAAGGAGTGCATCGAACAGGGATTGAACTACGTCACGAGGGAGTTCCTTGTGGGTAGTAATATTATCTTCGTGGAGATTCCCGCATGGGAGCCAGTGGATGCAGGGCACGTCTGCGTGATGCACAAGGACCACAACCACCAGTCCCCGAGGCTGGAGGCCTACATAGCCGAGAACATCAAATCAGCATGGGGGAAGGCCGAGGACGTGGTAAGGGAAGAGAGAATAACCGAAAGGCAGTTCGAGGACTACCTTTGGAGAAACTTAAGGTATCAATAAGAAACAAGTTTGAGCAATGAAGAAGTTAGTTAAGCTTTGGAAGGATTCCGTAAACTGGAATCAGATGAGCGAGGGGCAGAAGCGCCTTGCAGTGAAGTTCGGAGTATCGGCAGCGTTGATGTTAGCGTTCTGCTGGTCGTGGTTGGTAATCCCCTTTGCAGCCAGCACCGTGTACTACACAGGGAAGGTTAGGAAGGACTTAATCATGGTGGAGGAATGAGGTTACAGAGAATGAAGGCTACGGACGCACTTGGTGAGTACATCAAGACGTGTGCGGTATCGGAAAGCGGTATCACTACGGTATGCGGAATGAGGATTCCCGACTCAATGATGGTCACTGACGGTCATGAGGCGATGGGAGTCAGCTACAAGGCCCCACTCTCTGAATGTAACTGCCATGAGTGCCGGAGGATATTGTCTATTAATAATAATAAATAAGGTATGGGTAAGAAGAAGAAAGTGGTTATCCGCATCATCAAGCGGGCCACAAGACGCTATTCCATTGAGGAACAGAAGCGCTTCCTGTTTTGGAAGTACTGGACGAAAGGCAGTCCTACCCTTGGACTCCCTAAGTTTTTCTCTCGAAAGAACTACGCACGTGACGAGGTTTACAGACGTGCGAGTGCGAAGGGCTTGGACCCCGAAATCCTGTTTTACGCATAACCCAAGGATGAGCAGCTATGTTGAATAAGGATATTGTCGTAAACAAGATGAAGGGAATGGGCTTCGAGCTTGTTCACATCTATTCCCAGCAGGGAATGTCGGAGAGCGACTTCAACGTCCTCCGATTCGAGGACGAGAAGAATGAAGTGTGCATCATGAAGGACGGGATGGCCTTCTCTCGGTTGAAGCAGAAGGAAACCCCGAACTGGATACTACAGACTTTCGAGTGCCAGCATACGATGGCTATGTGTATCAATCCGTTTTTCAGAAACCCTCAGTTAGACATCCATGAGTGAAGAGTTGAAGAAACAGGCGAAGGAGCTTTATCTTAAGCTCCCGAGAATCCCGACTGTCGAGCGTGTAATCTTCACCGACCCGAAGGACGAGCCGGACATGAAGCTGGAGCATGGTAGGAGTGTGTATCTACACTGCTGCTATCTGAACGGCGAGAGGTATATTTGGGTGTCGGACGTGGAGGGCTTATCTGCTGCACTGGATAAAATCATGGAAAGGGGTATCATCACTCAGAAGGACTTGGCGCTTACCACCGTCGGAGGCTTGCGCAAGCTCATCAAGCTTGACACCCTCGAACCAGTGTGCAAGGAACTGTTGAAGTCGCAGGACTTCCAAATGTGGAATTTTAGGGCTGCAATGGTCAAGGCAATCATCCGTGATGCTTGGACGCAGTTCAGACAGGTGCCGCATACCGATATTCCCTCCTACGAAATCGAACAGGGCTGGAAGGACTGGGAGGCACGCAAGGCTTTGATGAGGGGTGCCAAGCAGTCAGAGAAGGATGCGGAGCGTGACAGGCAGAAGGAGCTTGAAGCGAGTATCGAGCAACGTCTGCGCTGGAGGATTGAGTATGAGTACAAGAACCACAAAAAATCGCTCGAGGAGCTTGTGGATGAAATAGAGTCTATGGGTTGGTCTGTAACCCTGCATCGGAAAACTGCATAAGGCAGCTATTTGGTTTTATTAAACATTTTAAGTTATGGGTACAACGACTTGTATTTTCTTCTGTGTGGCTACCGTGAGTATTTGCGGTACGGTAATCTTGGTGAACCTAATTAAGAACAGGCAATCCAAATCGTGATACGGGTAGCCCCTTCGGGGGCATACCCTTTTAACAGGAATCAATGAAACGAGATATGAGAAGGAAGAAAGTTGAGCAACAGGCGGAAGAGAAGCCTTTCGAGCCTGACTATCGTGTTCAGTTCTGTATGAAGAAAATCCGCCAGTGCGGTTGCGAGCCGGTGCTGGAGGGTACTAACATCTTGAAATTCCAGTGGAAGGGCGAAGAGGTAACGTTCTACACCCACACTGGCTACTACACTGGCAAGAGCCTCGAGGATGGCTGCGGACTAAAGAACCTACTGAAAATCTTACGATAATGGAACAGATGGATCTATTCGCCAATGACGAGACCTTCATCAAGCGGAAGGCTCAGTCGGCAAAGAAGTACCTCAGACGGTTTAACGGACAGTTTGCCACAAGGGAGGTAGTCGAGAAGGAGAACCAGCAGAGGCTCATCGACAGGCTTAAGCTGGAGGCAGAGAAGTTCAAGCGGGCTTGGCTATGCTCCGCATCGGAGGCCAGCAGGCTTCTGAGGGAGAACAAGGCCCTGCGTGACAGGTTGAAGTCTATCAACGAACAGAGCGAGGTGAAAGGAGGTGTGAGCTATGCTTGAAGCTTTCATGTATCTGCTCATCCTGTATGCAGCAGGGGTCGTAGTCGCACTGGTGCTTGCCTTCATCATCGTTGCGTTCAGCGATGAGGAATGTGAGGAAAAGAGCGAGACAAGGAGCCTCGCCTATGCCTGCCTGTGGTCGTGGGTGTTCGTCCTCATCACCGTCATGGTAAGCGTGGAGAGGACGAGCCTGTGGATAGGAAGGAAACTCAGAGATATTTTCTTTTGGGTGTGCAAAGGTTAATCGGGGAACAGGGGGAGCGACACTATTGAAGTTAAGAAGCCATAATTTATTAATACTCTGCTTCCCCTACCCCTTTTCAAGATAAGAAACAAAGGAGATTGAGCAATGACAAACGTAGAACCAAAGGTAAGCCCGGAAGGGCGCTACAACATGAACGAGACCGCTACCCTGCTGGGAATCCACAGGAACACTCTGAGGACGTACACTGACAAGGGGTACATAAAGTGCAGGTACAGGAAACGGACCTTAGCCAAGTTCTACCTCGGTGAAGAGGTACTGCGCTTTTGGAGGGAATCATACTGAGTCCCCCGCCACAGTCTCGCTGCCGTGTCCTTCTGGATGCGGCATTTTTCGTGGCCTGCCGACCTTTTTCCTTGGCTTCGGCTGGGGCAGCGGAATTTCCCTTCTGAACATCGGGCCAGTCCCAAGCAGAATGTAGTCGGCGCACACGTCGAAGTCGTTGACGAGGTAGGCTATCCACTCCGTCTTTATGACGTGCCCCTCGGGGTTGTTCTTGATGGTGCACATATTCCCGAAATTAAGGTCATGCTCCCGAGTGAAGGTCTGCAGGCCCCTCATGCGCTTCTGTGCGATAATCATGTCTATCACCTCGAAGAAACGCTTGTTGATGGCTATTCCATCTGTCGTGATTTTTCTTGCTGGCATACCTTATTTATATAACATATTTAGTCTGTCTTTTCTGAACCTTTCGTATATGGGTCTTGGGATGAAGTGGAATCGGTGTCCGTCAAGGGTGATGGCATATCTTCCCTGTAGGACATCATCGGGTACGCAGCACCCGAAATTACTCAGTTCCGTGTCAGTAAGTAATATTACCTTCATGGAGTAATCTGTTGAGCCTCATGTTCTCTTCCACAAGGGTCTTGTTCTGCTCCAGCAGGGAGGTTATCTGATTCTGCATGACACGCTCCTTCTCGCTGTAGTTGTCTATCATCTTAAGGAGTGCAGCGAAGAAAGTGTCTGTGTTGACGTTGTTGTGGTGCCCGTAGTTGGTGGAGTTCTGCTCGCTCACGATGTTCTCTGTGGGGGCGGGGTCGTCACTGATGTACCTTGCGACAACATCTTCACCGTATCTCTTCACCAGTATGGGCAGCTTCGCCTCGGGAAGCCTTCCCCTACCAGTCACAATCTTGGAAATGTTCGACTGCGAGTAGTCAAGCAGTTCCATCAACTCGGCCTGTGGAATGTTCAAATCGGCCATAAATTCCTTCAATCTGAATGCCATAATCTTAAATATTCTTAATTAGGTAATAATTTCTCGGTAATATGAGTGATATTCCGATTATTTTTCGTACCTTTGCAAAAGTAAAACAAGTAAAACAGTGCAAAGATAATGAAAAAAGATGGTTTAACAAATACTTTTGGCGAAAAAGTTGAAAAAACTACCCTTAAGGGTTGTTATGAGAGCTTGCCGGAGGCCACGTATCCGAAACAGGATATGATTAACGACCTCGTTGGCTTGACAGGGAAATCGTCAACGAGTGTGCGCAACTGGATTTACTACGGCATGAAGCCAGCCAGTCCCGAACACCGTGAGATTGTTGAGAATTATGTCAAGGAGAAATTCGGAGTTTCACTGGTATGGACGGAATAGAGTTCTTCATTGTTGACGGTGACCTGATGTACCGAAATGCGGAGGGAATCTGTGAGGTCGTGGACGAGTCCAAGCATGAGCTTGTGAAGGTGTTCCTCGACAGAATCAAGGACTTCTACCCTGCTGCGTACAAGGCCCTGCAGAAGGAATACAGGAAGAGTGCGCTCAACGTGCCCTACTATCAGTTCCTTATCGTCCGGAGGTTCTGCAAGTGCAATTTCGGAAACCTCGACACCACTGAGATAGACGTGGACGATTGCAGGTGGAGCTTCGAGAAGGTGCAGTGCCCGAGAAGGGGCGAATGCCCACTGGAGGGAACAGTATGTAACCCCCAGTTTGATTCGAGGCTCAGCGAGGCTGAATTGCGTGTCATGCGCCTCCTGTATGATGGGAGCAGCTACGAAGAGATAGCGGGGACACTGTACATATCGGTGAACACCGTGAAGTATCACGTCAAGGGTGCCTACCTGCGACTGGGAATCCACACCAAGGCGGAGTTCATCCGCTATGCCAATCAGAATACGCTTTTTAAGTAACATATTGTTTCACTTTAATGTTTTAGATTTATGAGCAGTTTATTTAAGCAACCGAATGAGTTGGAGTTTTCAACCGTGGTAAAGATGCTGATTTACGGTCAGCCGGGTATTGGTAAGACAACACTTGCACTGAGTGCGCCCAACCCAGTACTGTTTGATTTTGACGGAGGTGTTCAGCGTGTAAACGTTGCCTTCCAGTGTGTAACCCTACAGGTGAAGAACTGGCAGATGGTTCTCGATGCCATGCAGGAACTTAAGCAGGGAGCCGTGAAGTGCGACTCAATCGTAATCGACACGGCAGGTAAGATGCTGGACTTCATGAGCGACTACATCATGCAGAACGACTCGAAGATGCGTATGCGTGACGGTTCGCTGGCATTGAAGGGCTACGGTGCCCGCAAGGTGATGTTCGTGAACTTCCTCCGTGAGGTGGCTGCGATGGGAAAGAACATCGTGTTTGTCGCCCATGAGAAGGAGGACAAAGACGGTGAGACGAGAATCGTGCGCCCCGAAATGGGAGGCTCTTCACTGGGTGACCTCATCAAGGAACTGGACTTGGTGGGCTACGTGCAGGCTATCGGCACAGACCGTACCGTGTTCTGGAACCCACAGGAAAAGTTCTATGCCAAGAACACCTGTAACCTTCCTGTCTCTGAGAAGATACCGACAATCATTGACGCTAACGGTGTCGTTACCGCAGACAACAAGTTCCTGCAGGGGACTTTCGGCTACTATGAGAGGAATGTCAAGGCTATCGAAGAGACGAGAGCTAAGTACAACGAACTCCTTTCCGAGATTGAGACCGCCATTGAGCAGATTACCGATGCCAAGGGTGCCAACGAGTTCGCAGCGAACATCAAGAATGTTGCCATCATTTGGGACTCGAGAATCAGAGCAAGGGACCTGTTCAGTGCCAAGGTGAAGGAGTTGAAGCTTTCCTACGACCAAAAGACGAAGAAGTATGCAGAACCAGCAGCCTAACTATAAGTTCTATCCCACCCTGCTTGATGCCTACCAGCGCATGGTAGATACCACGACTGAGGACTTCCTGTATCAAAGTGAGGATGGGAAATGGCACAAGAACTGGAATGAAGAGGAAGGAACGCTACACTACTCTGACGAGGAAGTAGCGGTCCTCCTTCGCCGGGACTTGATAGACAGGATAAACCGTGTACCTACTGAGCCCAGCGAGGCCGCAAGCAAGGGTACTGCCTTCAACATGATCATCGACTCTCTTGTGAAGCACTCGAAACAGGTTGAGGAAGGACAGATGCTTGTGACCATCAAGGACGAGGAAGGCTGGAAGGAAGCGTGTGAGGCCTATACCAAGCTTTATGAGGGAAAGGAGATTGACGCTACCCTCGCTTCAAGGATAGGCCAGCCGTTCATCCTCGCAGTCGTTGACGGTTTCGTGTTCTGTTTCGACATAGCCTTCTGTCGTGAGGCAGCAGAGTACTTCAAGGGGTGCATCTGCCAGTACTTCACGAAGGGTATGATTGAGACGTCGAAGGGTCTTGTGGAGCTTTACGGATACATCGACTATCTGAATGAGAACAGGGTGTATGATGCGAAAACGACGAAGAGCTACACCTTCGGGAACTATCAGAAGTACTGGCAGCGTTTCGCCTATCCGTACACCCTCATCGAGAGCGAAATGATGAACGAGGTAAGCAGCTTCGAGTTCACCGTGTTCGTACTCGCAGGGGGAGGCCCGAGGACTCCGCTTATTCACGGTTCGCAGTACAAGGAAGTCTATACCTACGACCACGAAATGGCTAAGCGTATGCTTACCCAGCAGTGCGAGAGATTCATTGAGTTCTTGGAGGCCAACAGGCATCTTATCACGAATCGGAAAATCTTTGGATTAGAATAATATGGCAGAATTACAACTTTTCGGTAAAATCCTTTCTTTGGGGGATAAACAGTCTATCCCCACAAAGAACGGTGGGACGTATGAGAAGCGTGAGGTCATTCTTGACTGCACCCGCTATAGCTATACCACAGGTGAGCCTATAGAGAACTTCCCAGTCCTTGAATTTGGTGGAAAGAGCGTGCCAGCACTCGACAACTTCCAAGTCGGGAGTGAGGTAATCGTCTCTTTCAGAGTGAACGGAGTGCGCTACACTGACAAGACAACGAATGAGTTGAGGTACTTCACCAAGCTGGAGGGCTACAAGTGTGAGCCTTGGGTGAGGGGTCAGCAGCCGCAGGGTGCATCAGCACCAGCACCACAGGGAGGACAGGCGCCAGCGCCAGCACCTCAGCCTACTGCACCACAGGACCAGCCCTTCCCGCCAGCAGTGGATGAGGATGGGAATCCTGTAGAGAAGGGTGACGATTTACCGTTCTAACGCACTGAGTGATGATATACGACCTGCGCTCACCGTATGACAAGCAGAAATTCAAGGAGAAGGTGAATATGCTCTTTGATGAGGGTGCCGTTGTCGAGGTTATCAAGAAGAACCCGAAACGAAGCCTCCAGCAGAATGCTTACCTTCATGTTCTCCTTGGATATTTTGCATCAGAGTTCGGATATACACTGGAAGAGGTCAAGTACGACATCTTCAAGCGGAAGTGCAACAAGGACCTGTTCGAGCACCAGCGATTGAACAAGCGTGGGGTAATGACCACGTACATCAGAAGCAGCGCCGAACTGGATACCGCCCAAATGACCACCGCCATAGAGAGGTTCAGAAACTACTCGGCTGCGGTCTGCGGGCTGTACCTTCCCGAACCGCATGAGCATGAGGCCATACTTTTCGCTCAGAAACAGATGGAGTTATACAAAGAATATATGTAGTATCAAAATTCAAAAGTTATGTTATCAGACATTATCAATTACAAGCCGGAACAGATTGAGTTCGTGCTTGACGAGAGTGTAAAGGAGAAATTCTCCGAGGTGTTGGTTATCTTTGACAAGGCAAAGACCTTCAAGGAAGTGCTTAAGATTGTCAACGAGCGCATGACCGCAACGTTCCCCGAGAACGAGATTGCCCAGCGCAAACTTGATGATTTCGAGATTAAGAATATCCGTGAAGAGTACTGTCTGATGCAGGAGAACGACCTGCCCGAGGCTTTGCAGAATCAGCTCGAAGAGTATGAGGAAGCGAAGCGGATGAAGAAGGCCGCAGACGACAGGCTGGATGCCTGCCGACAGAGAATCAGCGAACTGGCCGCAAGGGTCAAGAAGGGTACTGAGGACGTGCGCCTTAAGGCAAACACCTCGTTCTGCATCGCCCTCTACGGACACTACCTGTACTTCACTTGGCTTAAGGACGAGTCGAAGGTGGTGCTGGCCAAGGCAGTGAAAATCGGAGAGTGGGGAGAGCGTGAGATTTGGAGTCAGGAGGACAAGAACCGACAGGCTTTCATCGACCTCTTCAACATCGAGTTCCCCGAAGTGAAGAAACCCGCCGAACTGGAACACCATGAGGACGAGGCTGAGACAGAGGAAACCGAGGAAGCCAGCCCGACTGATAGTGATAGTGAGATAGTGAACGAGGACGAGAACGACCAAGACGAAAACAAGGATTTCTAAATGTACGTCCTCCGTCCATATCAGAAAGCGGCCTCCGATGCAGCACTGAGAGCATTTCGGAGCCCGAGAGGTAAGAGTGGCTTGCTTGTGCTTCCTACAGGTGCAGGCAAGTCACTTGTCATTGCCGATATAGCATACAAGCTGGGGGAGCCTCTGCTGGTGTTCCAACCGTCGAAGGAAATCCTTGAACAGAACTATGCCAAGCTATGCAGCTATGGTGTGATGGACTGCAGCGTGTACTCAGCAAGCGTGGGACAGAAGAAGATAAGCCGTATCACCTTCTGCACCATCGGCACGGCCATCAACAGTCTCGAGGCTTTCAGAAGCTACAGGTACATCATTTGGGACGAGTGCCACCACATGGTGAACCCCAAGGGAGGACAGGCAGAGACGTTCATCCATGATGTCCCGAACAGGGTAATCATTGGACTCACCGCAACCCCCTACAGGCTATGCACCTACAGGGGAGGCTCAATGCTTAAATTCTTGACGAGAACACGTCCGAGGATATTCAGTGAAGTATTGTACTACTGTCAGATTTCGGAGCTTTTAGCGAAGGGTTTTCTTGCCAATCTGAACTACTACGACGTGACCAAGATTGACATGACCAAGGTATCGAGCAACTCCACAGGAAACGACTTCGATGATGAGTCCCTTATTAAGGAGTATGAGCGTAGCGGATTCTACGACCAGCTTATCAGCACCGTTGACAGACTGAGGCACCCCAAGCGAGGGGGGAAGCGCAAGGGTATCCTTGTGTTCACCAAGTTCGTGAGGGAGGCTCAGATGGTGGTGGATCACTTCCCCAAGGCAGCACTGGTATGCGGTACGACACCTAAGAAGGAAAGGGAGCGAGTCCTGCAGCAGTTCAAGTCCGGAGAGATAGAGATTGTAGCCAATGCGCAAACCCTTACCACTGGCTTCGACTACCCCGAGCTTGATACTATCGTGATGGCACGACCCACGAAGTCACTGGCCCTGTATTATCAGATTGTGGGAAGAGCAATCAGACCGCACAAGGACAAGGAAACTGGCTGGATTGTGGATATGTGCGGGAACTACAAGCGCTTCGGACGTGTGGACGAGCTACGTGTTGAGTGCCCTGCCAACACTGAGAAATGGATGATTACATCAAGGGGCAGACAACTGACAAACGTATTTTTCTGATTATGTATTATCTGAGAAGGAAACCAAGGAAACCGAAAGACCCCACAGAGAAGAAGCCGAGGGTCAAGAGGGATAAGCCCGACCTCGTTAAGAAGCTGGATAGGGTGTTTGCAATCTACATACGTCTGAGGGACTGTATGCCCAATGGGTATGGCAAGTGCATATCCTGTGGGCAGATAAAGAAGTATGAGGATTTGGACTGCGGACACTACCATTCGAGAATCCACATGGCCACCCGCTATGATGAGTTCAACTGCCATGCAGAGTGCAAAGCGTGCAACCGTTTCAGTGCCGACCACCTTGACGGGTACAGGGATAACCTCATCCGCAAGATTGGCCAGAATATGTACGACATTCTTAAGGCGAAGGCGAAAACGACCAAGCAGTGGAGTGACTTTGAACTGGAAGCAATGATTAAGCACTACACGGCGAAGGCCAAGGAAATGAGCGTAAAGAAGGGAATCAAGGTAAATTTACGATGAGAAGTGAAAAAATTCGCCTAAAGTATTTGCTGAACAAATATTTTTTCGTATCTTTGCCTCAGAATCTAACGAAACAGGGGATAGGTGGGAGTCATGAACCACTGACAAGGGTAAGCCGAACACCCTTCCCCTTTCTCTAACAAATGTTCGGTAATTAAATGTTCGGTATATGAATACAGGTTATATAAAGTACTATCGTATCTCAACAGAAGATGAGCTCTACTTCGCTGAGCCTTTCACGAAGTGGCAGGCTTGGAGCGACCTTCTGCTGATGGCTTGCTATGAGGACTGCATCCTGTACGTGCGGGGTGCAAGGATAGAGGCTAAGCGTGGATGCGTGTATATGAGTGAGGACAACCTTGCTTCACGATGGAAGTGGAGTCGTGGAAAAGTTAGGCGATTCTTGGAATATCTCGAAAACGAAACGAAAATAGTACAAGTCAAAAGTCACGTAACTTCCTGTATTTCAATAGTAAAGTATGATGAGTATCAAGACAACGGTACAACTAACGGTACAACTAATAGTACAACTAACGGTACAACTCCAATCATAAAGAATAACGAAGAATATAAAGAAAACGTTTCTTCTAAAGAAGAAACTCAAAAGAAGATTTCCGCATCTGCGGATGCGGCTCTCTCTTTCGATGTTTTTTGGGAGGCTTACAACTACAAGAAAGACAAGAAACATTCAGTAAGTGCGTGGAACAGGCTGAGCAAATCCGACAGGGATGCAGCCATAAAGGGCATTGCCCCATATAAAGAGGACTGCGCCCGCAACGAGAGACCCATGCAGTACCCTGCGACCTATCTGAACGGCAGGACGTGGGAGGATGATTTCTCAGCACCAGCAACCCCAGCGAAGGGTGAGGCTAAGAAGGATGCGATGCCTGCCGGAATGACTGAGGAAAACTGGAAGCTTGTGCAGGGGTGGCTTGAAAGGAACTGCCCCAATCTTAAGGATATAACACCCGACGAGTACCTATCCATGAGGGGAAAGGTAAGGCAGAACAAACAGGCGCTTACTTTCATGCTCCAAAAGATGAATACTGTGTACACAGGGGGGAACGTTATCAAGGTTTACGAAGGACTCCTTGACAACGATATGGAGGTCAAACAATATTTGAGGAAGGTTGTGTATGGACAGGCGTGAACAGATAGAGAGAATCATCATCGGGACGTTGCTCAGCAGCGACAGTCAGTTTAACTACTACAACGATGTGAAGTGCAGTATCACATCGGATATGTTCCGAGACAATAGGAACAGGCGCCTGTTTGAAATGATTACGGAAATGAACCAGCAGGGGATTGTGGATACCAATCCGTATAACATCTACATGAAGTACGGCGAGGCGGTCACAGACCTGTTATACTATATGTGCGAGAATGCTATGGAGTGGTGCTACTTCCACAGGAAGGTTGAGTACAACGAAAGGCAGTGGCTTATATATCAGAGCTATGGTATAAGGCCCAAGTACACAAACGTTACCTTCGAGGATTACATTAACAGATTTATAACACTTGTTTTCGAGAATGAGCAGCAGCAGAGACAAAAAGCGTATTGATACGGATATGCAGCAGATTTCGCCGCATGACGTGGACGTTGAGGAATGTGTCCTCGCAACCATCATGAGGTACAATGAGGTTTACAATGAGTATTGCGACCTGTTGAGTCCGGACCTCTTCTACTATGAGAGGGAGAGGGAAATGTTTAGGGTAGTGGACGGAGTACTGAAAGCGGGGAAGATGAGCGACATCAATACCCTGTATGCGTATTCGCAGTCGTTGGGAATCAAGGACGAGATACTGTCACGTTACAGTTTCGTGGAGATATTCCAAAAGTCGAGCAGGGAAACGTTCTACAGTGACGTGATGAGACTGAGGGAACTCTATAAGAGGCGCACCGCTTGGAGGGTTCTGCAGCTTGCAGCGCATAAACTGTACGACCTCACTGAGGACGTGGACGAGAGTATTGAGGGTGCAGTGACCGCACTGGGTGAGCTTGGGACGAGCACCAGCATGGAGGGAGTCTATTCTTTCGGTGATGCTCTGAATGAACTGCGAACCATCGTCAGCGACAACAGGGCAGGAAAGCTGAACTTCCTCAGAACAGGATTCAACCTATTCGACAGGTACTACCTTCTGAGACCCAACACCATGACGGTCATAGCAGCCTTCACCAGTGTAGGTAAGTCTGCGCTGGCACTGAACATCGCAATCAACGTCGCAAGGGCTGGAATCCCTGTAGGCTACTACTCACTGGAAATGGGAAAATCTGAGCTTGCAGCGAGGGGAATAAGTGGAACGGCTGGGTTGAAGGCCGGGGAGATACTGAACAGGCAGTTGCAGGGGACGGAGATTTCAATGTTCGAGAATGCCGCAAAGCAGTACGACAGCCTGCCGATATACATTGATGAGCGAAGCACAGTAGCATTTGACAAGACCATCCGTTCCATAAGAACCATGAGGAAGAAAAAGGGTATCGGACTGGCCATCATCGACTACTTGCAAATCTACACACAGGTAGGTGACAGTACTGAGGCGAGCCTTGCATATATGGCACGTGCATCAAAGAACATCGCTAAGGAGCTGGGTATTCCTGTAATCCTTCTGTCGCAGTTGAGCAGGGGCGCAGCCCATCCCAGCATAAAGATGTTGCGTGGCTCGGGTCAGATCGAGGAATCAGCAGATAACATCGTACTGATAGACCGCCCGGAAGCGTACCCGAATAACGAGGTGCAGAAGTATGAGGGTGAGTATGCCAACGCAGAGACCCATAACACAGCCCTCTTCATTCTTGCGAAGGGAAGAGGTGTAGGCACAGGCACCGCCCTTGTTGGCTTCGATGGAAGATACACCCAGTTCTTCGAGAGGGAGGATGCGGAATACAAGGAACAGTTTGAGCAACAGGCCCCGCCAATAGAGGCGAGACCGATGGGAGCAGAAGTACCATTCTAAAAATTCAAGATATGAACGTAAGGTATATAAGAGCTATGGAAGGTTGCCTGAGACGCAACCAGTACCTCACCACCAAGGAAGAGGTCGAACAGTGCCGCAGTGCGCTTGCAGGGGCTATCCTGTGGGCCGAGAAGCAGGACAGGGAGAATGCCAAGTACAGGGAGAGTCTGAGGGCTAAGAGAAGGGTTTTGGAATGACTCTGAATGAGGTATTGTCCTACATCGGAATCGTGGTCTTGATAGGCTTCGATATATACCTTTTCAGCAAGTTCAGAAAGAAATAGTTCATTAACAATAAATAACGTAAGTCACTGAAAGATAATCGGTTAAATACTTGCAGGATTCAAAAATTTTTCGTAACTTTGTACTGACAAAGTAAGAAACATTTTTTAGAGCAATGCGGGTTGAACCCCGATAAGTTTAATCACAAAATAAGAAACAAAGTTATGGAAAGAAAGAAGTTATTGAAGTTAGCACAAGAGCTACTCAAAGAGTGCAGCTCCTATGTAGGACGCAAGTACAAGGAAGGTGAAAGACGCTACGATGGAGTGAAGTTCAACATGAAGAGAACCGACGACCGTCTGTATGTGTTCAACGCAGACAAGGAAGAGGCTACCTTCTACTGGTGTGATGATTGCGTGGACGTTGCAAGAGGCCTCGGTCTCAGCTTCTATCAGAGTTACGACAGAGACACTCATCAGATTGTATTTAACATCTACTAAGCTATGGATAAGAACCTGTTGGCATACTGCTGGAAGCATAAGCTTGCAACAACACAGAATCAAGATATAGAGATTATTGACGGAGGGCTCATGAACAACCGTGAGCGCTCTGTCATGTTCTTCAACTCGAAGGTAAAGGTGAAGGGTACGCTCTGGGTGGGCTACACCCTCATCCTCGAAAAGTCAAGCGACTGGTATCTGCTCCACTGGGACACGGACAAGATGGCTGACAGTATCGTACTGGTAGCAGTTGGGGAACATGATACGGACATCATTAGAGCCTCAGACAAGGAGTATGTACCTATGCTGG
>Ga0310690_10007053_pt1 | contig 14573 bp, 12 predicted proteins | sample AusTroGonzalo_MG_2_FD_207661 | JGI IMG/M metagenome (GOLD analysis project Ga0310690, IMG submission 207661) | Bovine rumen microbial communities from tropical cattle in Woodstock, Queensland, Australia - Gonzalo_04 (v2) (version 2) | ecosystem: Host-associated > Mammals > Digestive system >...
CTCAAACAGCAGGATATGTTCCCGGGCGGCGGCACGGTAAGGGAGGAAGTCCTGGGCAAAAAGGGCGAATTCCGCATCCCTGAGGGTGCAGATCCCGAAAAATGGGGCATTTCCATGCTGGAAAAGCTGGGTTTTGATGAGGAATACCTTGCAAAGAACGTTGGCCTGCTCTCGGGAGGAGAGCGCACAAGACTTGCCTTAGCCCTTATGCTTTTAAAGAATCCTGACGTGCTGATGCTGGATGAGCCGACCAATCACCTCGATATAGCATCACTTAAGTGGCTCGAGCAGCACCTTAAGAACTATAAGGGGACCTTGCTTGTCATCTCTCATGACCGCTACTTCCTTGATAAGATAACGAGCCGTATTTTCGAAATAGAGAATCATAAGCTCACAGCCTACGAGGGCAATTACTCTGCCTATGTCGAAAAGAAACGCAAAAACTACGAGGTGCAGCTGAGGCACTACGAGAAACAGCAGAGAGAGATAAAGCGCCAGAAAGACATGATAGCCGTCATGAAGGGCCATAATACCGAGCATCTGGTAAAGCGCGCCCAGTCGAGGGAAAAGCGCCTGGCCATGATAGAGGAAGAAGAAAAGCCCGAGCTTTTCGATGCAAAGATAAAGCTGAGTTTTAAGGAGGCTATCAGCACAGGCAATGACGTCATATTCGCAGAAGGCCTTTCCAAGAGCTTCGGTACAAGAAAACTGTTTTCCGGCGTCGACCTTGACATAAAGAAAAACGACCGCATCTGCATAGTCGGTGAAAACGGAATAGGAAAGACGACGCTATTAAAGATACTGCTCGGCATGGAGGATGCGGACAGCGGTTATCTCCGGCTGGGGCAGAATGTCCGCCCGGCCTACTATGACCAGCAGCAGGAATTCCTGCACCCGGATAAAAGCGTACTGGACGAGCTGCATTCAAAATACATCAAATACGACCAGACAGAGCTCAGGTCTCTGCTTGGCCGTTTCCTCTTCAAGGGGGATGATGTGTTCAAGCTCGTCGGTGATCTTTCGGGAGGTGAAAAAGCAAGGCTGTCGCTTCTTGAGCTCATGATGACAGGCGCCAATGTCCTCATCATGGACGAGCCCACCAACCACCTTGACATCAACGCCATGGAAGTTATAGAGGATGCCCTCCTCGCATTCGAAGGTACCCTCGTTATAGTGTCCCATGACAGATACCTGCTCAAAAAACTTCCGACTGCCATATATGAGCTCGGTGAAAACGGCATCACTGCCTTCCTCGGAAACTATGATTACTACGAGGAAAAAAGCGCCGAGGCTCATCCGACGAAATACAGCATAGGATCGGGCAGGGTAAAGCAGGCAGTTTCAAAACAGGAGCGCATAGCCCAAAGAGAAGCCGAAAAGGCAGCGGCCCTCGCTCAGCGCAAAGCCGAAAAAGCCAAGGCAAAGCTCGAGGAGGAAATAGCCGAAGCCGAGGCAAAAGTCGCGGAAATAGAGCAGATGCTCTGCGACCCCGCCATATTCGGTGACAGCGCAAAAACTATGGAGCTTTCGGATGCTCTTGAAAAAGCCAAAGAGCTTGTAGACACAAAATACGCTGAATGGTATAATTACTAAGCCCATAAAAAAGGAGGTACTATAATATGGTATTTGAAAAAGTAAGAGATATCATTGCTGAACAGCTTGATGTAGATAAAGAAACTATCACCATGGACACAGATTTCCTCAAGGATCTTGAGGCAGACTCACTTGACGCTGTAGAGATCATCATGGCTCTCGAAGAAGAATTCAACATCGAGATCCCCGATGAAAAGGCAGAAGAATTCCATGAAGTTCATGAGATGGTCGAATACATCGAATCAGTAATGTAATTAAGCTGAATACAAGACGCCCGGACAAAAGTCCGGGCATTTTTTATGCTATTTTTCTTCTATTTATATCATTCCGGATGATATAATTAATTGTTTATGAATAAATAGTATCAAGGAGGCTTTTATGGCATCACCGTTTATTGAAATGCTGGAGCGCTATGCTCAGGAATCACCTAATTCCGCGATCCTGTTCGACGATCAGAACCCCAAGGGCATTACCTATCATGGCCTGGACGAAATGACCGGCAAGGTATATGCATACCTTAAACAGAACAATATCGGAAAAGAAGATTTTGTCCTTATCAATCTCCCCAGAGGCACCATGCCCATCGTTGCCATGATAGGTGTATGGAAGGCCGGCGCTGCATGGGCGCTGGTAGAGGATACCTATGCTCCCGAGCGCATCAATTACATCAGAGAAGACTGCGGCTGCAAATTCGAGATCAATGCCGATTCATGGGAAACTCTCATGAAGATGGATCCGATCCCGGGACACGAAGATGTCGATCCACACGATGCCGCATATGCTATATACACATCCGGAACAACAGGCAATCCCAAGGGCGTTCTTCACGAATACGGCAATCTGATGCGTGCGATCGATTCCATACGCGTCAACGGCGAGACTCCGTTTAACGGAAAAGACCGCCTGGCACTTCTGGCTCCCCTCAATTTCGTTGCTTCCGTCATCGTAATACTCAAGGCGCTTTCCGTTAAAGAGGGCAAGTGCTTTGTGGTTTCCTATGCGACCATCAAGAACCCGACTGCTCTTAAGATGTTCTTCATCGAAAAACGCATCACGATCACCTTCCTGACACCGTCGTATGTACGCATGCTGGGCAATCAGACAGGTCCCTTCCTGCGCATGCTCTTTGTAGGGTCTGAGCCTGCAAACAATCTCTATAACCCCAACCTTGAACTCATCAATATCTATGCTTCATCCGAGAGCGGATTTGCGATAGGTGTATTCAAGATCGACAAGGCCTATGAGACCTGCCCGATCGGCCGTCCCGAAGTGGAAACAGAGATCAGACTCATAGACGAGGACGGAAAGATCGCAGAGTCCGGTGAAATGGGCGAACTCGTATTCGACAACCCCTATGTAAGAGGTTATCTCAATCTTCCCGAAGAGACCGAAAAGGCCTTTGTAGGCGGCTTCTTCCATACGGGAGACCTCGCCAAAAAGGATGCCAACGGTAACTATGTACTGCTCGGCCGTTCCGGCGATATGATCAAGATCAACGGCAACAGGATAGAGCCCGCCGAGATCGAAGCTGCATTCAAACAGGTCACCGGAGTAAAGTGGTGCGCCGCAAAGGGCTTTACCGAAGGCCGTCAGTCCTATCTCGTTGCATATCATACAGAACCGGTGGACATGGAACCTGATAAGATCAGAGAAGAGCTTGCAAAAAGACTTCCCTACTACATGATCCCGGCTTACTTCATGAAGATAGATACAGTGCCTCTTAAGCCGAACGGAAAGTTCGACAGAAAGGCACTTCCCGCACCCGACACAAAGGACTTCGTAACAGACTATGTAGCTCCGGAAACAGAGACAGAAAAGAAGCTCTGCACAGCCTTCGAACAGGTGCTCGGCCTCTCACAGGTCGGCGTTAACGATGACTTCTATGAGATGGGCGGCGACTCTCTTGCTTCCATTCAGGTCATCCAGGATTCCGGGCTTCCGGGCCTCAACGCATCCGATATCTTCCGCGGCCGCAGCGCAAAGAAGATAGCAGTTCTTTACGAGGAACGCCACGCAAACGATGACGGCGTGCCCGCCGAAGAAAAGAATGCAAAGTCGATGAAGGAAGAGCATCCGCTTACCACAGAACAGCTCTACATGGTGGACTACCAGCTCTATACTCCGAAATCGACCATGTGCAATCTCTTCACCATGCTGCGTTTCAACAAGGAACAGTTCGAACCCGAAAAGTTTGCAGCTGCGATAAACAAGGCTATAAAGAACCATCCGGCACTGCTCACCACATTCAAGTTCAATCTCGACGGCGACGTAGTGCAGTACTATAACCCCGATATATTCAGCGAGGTTCATGTAGAAAAGCTGACCGACTGGGAACTCAACGATCTTAAGGACACTCTCGTACAGCCCTTCAAGATCATCGGCGGAAGACTTTACCGCGCAAGGGTATTCGAGACCGAAAAGGGTGTATACATCTTCTTCGACGTACACCACACCGTATTCGACGGCACATCTTTTAAGGTCCTCATGACAGACGTCATCAAGGCCTACATGGGAATGGACCTCGATCCCGACTACTACTACCTTATGCTGAAACAGAGAGAGGATGCGGTAAATACAAAGTACTACGCAGAGGCAAAGGAATACTTCGAGAGCCGCTACGACGGAGACGACTGGTCGACTCATCCGGATATCGATGTAAAGGATACAAGAGAGAATCAGATAGGAAAGGCATCTATGCCGCTTTCCGTTGATCCCGGACTTCTGGATGCTGCCGAAAAGACCTTCCGTATCTCCCGAAATGAGTTCTTCATCACTACAGCTCTCATTGCGACAGCTATCTATAATAAGAAGAACAAGATACAGCTCTCATGGATATTCAACGGCAGAGAAGACCTCAACCTCATGGCAACTGCAGGCCTGCTCTTCAGAGAGCTTCCCGTAGGGCTCGAGTTCGCCGATGACATGAACCTTATCGACATGTTCGCATCGGTCCACGAACAGGTACAAAAGGGCATAGAACACAGCGTATATCCCTATGTGGAAATAGACGCAAAGCAGGGCACGCTTGAAAGCGCCATGGCAACTCTGCTCTATCAGCAGGATATCCGCGATATCAGCGCCGCAGTTCCGGGCATGGATATAGAGGCCATTCCCATCCGTCAGAACCAGGCTGCATCAGAAAACATACTCGACATGCAGGTCCTTGACGGTTCGACAGGTCTTGAATTCGCCTTCGATTACACCGCAAGCCGCTACAAAAAGGAAAGCATCGATAAGTTCCAGCAGCTCTTTGCAAAGGTCATCGATATCGCTGCCGAAAACGCTACCCAGACAGGTATCTCATTTAAAGATATCAAGGCTGAAGTAAACGGCACCAGAAAGAAGCCGGCAGACCCGTCAAAGAAGGGTTTCCTCTCCAGGCTGTTCGGTATGTAGGCTTTAAAACAAAGAAAACGGCAATAAGCCAAAAAACAAAATAAAACAGGTCCGCACCGACGGACCTGTTTTGATTTTGAAGTATTAACTTATTCGACTGTCAGGATGTCAGAGAAGCCTGTGATCTCGAATACCTCCATAATGGTATCATTAACGTTCTTGATGACCATTTTTCCCTGATTGTTCATAACCTTCTGTGTTGCAAGAAGAACTCTCAGGCCGGCTGATGAGATGTAGTCAAGCTTTGCAAAATCCAGAGTCAGATCTGTTACTCCGCTGAGATCGGAAAGAGCCATCTCGAGTTCGGGTGCTGTGCTTGTGTCAAGTCTGCCCTCTACGCTCAGAGTAAGTACTTCGCCATTTCTGTCGGCATTGATATTCATAGTTTCATCTCCTCTTGTTTGAAATAAATTACGATAAGATTATAGCACATCAAAGGGGTTGGGGCTATTTTTTTTGCAATTATTTTATATTTTATATTATTGAAAGAAAGGGCGAATTTTGAGATAATTATTAGTCAGAGGTACAAAAAAATGATCACTGACAGGTCCAATATGCTCTGCATACTGAGGATACTCGAGGAATATTCGGACGAATCCCACATCCTCTCGGTCGCGGACATAAGGGAAAAACTGAAAAGCGAATACGATATAAACCCCGACAGACGTACCGTTTACGGGGCCATCGCGGCCTTGAACGATTTCGGCTACGAGATCTCGACTTACGAACAGAACGGCAAGGGCTACTATCTTTTAGGCCGCAAGTTCGAACCTGCAGAGATCCGTCTTCTTATGGACGCTGTCTATTCCTGTCGCTATATCTCGACTCAGCAGACCAAAGAACTGCTCGACAAGATACGCAGCTTTTCATCCGTCCACGAAAGAAAAAAATATACCTTCGCAAATATCGTAAATCCCGACAAGAAATCTCCCAATCACGAGATATTCCTCAATATCGAGATACTCGATAATGCCATAAACGAAAAAAGAAAGATATCCTTTACCTATCTTCGTTACGACGAGAAAAAGAAACTCGTCCCCAGGCGCGAGGCTCCCTACATCGCAAATCCCTACGCGATGATCTGTGAAAACGAACACTACTATCTGGTGCTGATCTTAGACGGCCATGATGATCCCAGCTTTTACCGCATAGATATGATAAAGGACATAAAGGTCCTGGACGAACATATCAGCATACCCGCAAAGGATGCAAAGCTCGGCAGCATGAAAAATGTCGTCTATGCCTACTCGGGAGAACCTGTTTCTATCGAGCTTCTGTGCGATGACATAGGGCTTCGCTACTGCATAGAAAAGTTCGGTAAAGACATTGCCGTATATCCCTCGAAAGACGAAAAGAGAAGGCACAAAGTGATGATAAGTGCGGCGCCACAGGGCATGCTCTACTGGGCACTGCAGTACATACAGCACATCGAGCTGACAAAACCGCTTGAATTAAGAAATCAGATCTCAAAGGCTATAAAGGAGAGTAATTACTGATGGGACTTCAATTCAGAAAAAGCATCAAAATACTGCCGGGCGTTAAGATAAACATCAGCAAAAGCAGCGTAGGCGTATCCGCCGGAGTTAAGGGCCTGCACGCGAGCGTCAATTCCAAGGGCCAGGTGAGGGGAACGGCCAGTCTTCCCGGAACAGGAGTCCGCTATACAAAGACAAAGAACATCAAGGATCTGATCCCGGGCGTATCAAAGGATGATAAAAGGAAAAAGTCATCAAAGAAGGCTGAGAGCGAAAAGAAGTCTTCAAAGAAGGCTGCTCCCATAGAACAGGAAAGCTCAAGGCCCGAGATCATAACTCCCCAGATGCAGAAACTGCGTGAGGAGAGCGGCCAGACGCTTCCTCAGATCGAGGCTGTTCCGGCTGAACAGATCCCCGAAATGGATATGCAGCCCGTATCGGAAGCCGAAATGCCCGATGCCGCCGTTAATACAGATGAAGCTGCGATCGCTCCCGCTCCCGCAGAGGCACCGAAAAAGCCGAAAAAGGGCGAGCTTGCAAAGGCCATACTTTCCATGTATGCCGTATCCGATCAGGTCATCGACTGGGGTGCTGTAAAAAGCGGCACGATAGATGAAAACGCCTATCCCAATTTCAACTATCTTAAAAACCGCGCGGGCAAGGTGCTCGAGGGCGATATAGATACCTATCTTGAGATCATCAGCGACACCAATCCCTTTGATGAATTCATCGCCTGCGGCAGCGAATTCACATGCTCGACGGAAAACCCGATGAAAATGCATGTCGATTTCACGGTCAACAAAGACAAGGTCTTTGCCGAATACAGCGATGACAAGGATCTCGTAGAGGACTATGTATGTGGCGTTGCGATCAAGGCGGCGCGCGACATTTTTGCCCTCCTTCCCGTATGGAGCGTATCACTCAAAGCTCAGGACGAGACAGAGCTCATGTACGTCAATTTCACCCGCGACAGCTTCGAGGAACTCAACTTCGCTAAAATAGACGCATCCGATACCGTAAGGAAATTCGGCGGACGCATAAATATATAAACAGGTGCGGTTCAGCACCGGAAAGAACAGAAAGTAATGGACAGCAAATTAAGTTTAACGATCGCATCGCTCATCCCTGTGTTGGCCTCTGCCGTATTCTATAAGCTCGGTCAGATCAGGGAAAAACGCGACGAACATGACGATCTTACATGGCAGATCATAGTCGGCATAGTGTTCGGCGGTATCGCTATACTCGGCACTGAATGGGGCATACCCATGGAAGGTGCCATGGTGAACTGCCGTGACGCGGCGCCCATCTGCGCGGGCCTCTTCTTCGGAGGCTACGCGGGCATAATCGCCGGTCTTATCGGCGGCATCGAACGCTGGATAGCGGTAGCCTGGGGCGTAGGCAGCTTCACAAGGCTGGCCTGCAGCGTCTCGACCGTGCTCTGCGGTATATTCTCCGCCATCATCAGACGTGTTATGTTCGATAACAAAAAACCGGGCTGGGGCATGGCCTTCATCTGCGCGGGCTCGATGGAGATCTTTCACCTCAACATGGTATTCGTTACCAACCTCAGTCAGGTAAGGCGCGCTCTTGCGGTAGTCAAGGTATGCACCTTCCCCATGGTACTTGCGGTATCCTGCTCGGTAGGTCTCAGCGCCCTTGTTATCGCCTTCCTTGCAAATGAAAAATTCTCCTTCGAGAAAAAGGACACACGCATCTCCCAGACTATACAGAAATGGCTGATGGTCCTGGTCATCATTGCGCTCATAATTACGAATCTCTTCATGGCCAGGGTACAGGACGGTCTTTACGATGCCAACATAAAAAAGACCCTGACCAGTGCTATAGACGATACAAAACTCGAGATCAACGACTCGGTAGACTCTATCCTTCTTGATGCGACCAATCAGGCAAAGATACTTGTCGGGCTGGAGTCACTTCCGGTCGCGGCTTTCCATCTGGGACTTTCCGAGATCAACCTGGTCGACAACAACGGTATCATTTACGAAAGTACAAATCCCGATTACATAGGATTCGATTTCAGTTCCGGCGAACAGTCGGCTGAATTCCTCGTGCTGCTGCACGGGGCAAGGCAGTTCGTACAGGAATACCGTGACATCACCTATGACTCATCGGTACATATGAAGTATGCCGGAGTCGAGACCGAATACGGCTTTATCCAGTGCGGCTATGATATGAGCGCTGTAAACAAGGCTCTTAATACAGCTCTTAATTCCGTTGCCAACAACCGCCATATAGACGGTACGGGCGTCGTATCCGTTATCGCAAAGAACGGCCTTGTCATCAGCACTTCCGACAGAGCGATGCTGGGCCGCAATCTCACGACTACCGAACTCTATAAGAAATACAAAGATATGGGGCCTGACGTGATGTTCACAGTCGAACACAACGGAGTTGATTACCTTGTAATGGGCAGCGAGACCGATATGGCCACATTCACTATCCTTACGATGTATCCTGTTGCCGAGGCGTCATTGGGCCGCGAGGTCGCTATCTATATCAATTCCTATATGCAGGTACTGGTCTTCTCGGTGCTCTTCGTACTGATCTACATGCTGATCAAGCGCGTAGTAGTAAAGAATATCGACAAGATCAACGAGGACCTTGCCGCCATCACCGGAGGCAATCTCGACGTAAAGGTCAATGTCAGGGATACTTCGGAATTCGCATCACTGTCTGACGATATCAACCAGACTGTAGATACATTGAAAGACTACATCGCGGAAGCTGCTGCCCGTATCGACAAAGAGCTCGAATTTGCAAAGAGTATACAGTCGTCGGCACTTCCCGCTATCTTCCCGCCGTATCCGACAAGAAAGGATTTCGAGATCTACGCTACTATGGATACCGCAAAGGAAGTAGGCGGTGACTTCTACGACTTCTACTTAACAAGATCAAAGATATTCAACTTCCTGATCGCTGACGTATCCGGCAAGGGTATCCCGGCAGCTCTCTTCATGATGCGCGCCAAGACCCAGCTCAAGACCCTTGCGGAAAGCGGCAACCCCGTGAACGAAGTATTCACCAAGGGCAACCACAACCTCTGCGAAGGAAACGACGCCGGTATGTTCGTAACTGCATGGCAGGGCTCCATCGACCTCAACACAGGTCTTGTAAGCTTCGCCAACGCAGGACACAACCCTCCGCTCGTTAAACACAAGGACGGAGGCTTCGAATATCTGATCAGCCGCGCAGGCCTTGTTCTTGCCGGCATGGACGGCATCAAGTACAGGCTCCAGACCCTGCAGATGGAACCGGGCGATATACTCTATCTCTACACCGACGGTGTAACAGAGGCAACAGACGCTTACAACGAACTCTACGGCGAAGACAGGCTCAAGAACATCCTGAATTCACGTGAGTTCACCGACATGGAAGAGCTCTGCAGGACTGTAAAGGCCGACGTTGACGCCTTCGTCGACGCAGCACCTCAGTTCGATGACATCACCATGGTGGCCTTCAAGTACAACGGCAACATCGACATCACCGACAAGCCGGGCAGCTCACAGCCCGACGCTCCGGCAGCAGGCGAGGCCAAATAAGCCCGTTTCCAGGCAGAATACTGTATTAAGTCAGATGAGGGGAGGAGAGACCCGATGGATAATACGGAACTGTATGACATTTTCAAAAGCGTAATCGATATGGATACTGCGGCGGTCGTGATCTGTGACCTCGAGCATACTATCATTTACATGAATCCGGCGGCATGCGCCAGATACGAAAAATGGGGCGGCGCAGCGCTGGTCGGAAAGAGTCTCATGGGATGTCATAATCCGAAATCAAATGAGATGATAGACAAGGTGGTCGACTGGTTTAAGAAGTCGGAAGAAAACAATATCATGTACACATCGTACAATCCCAAGGAAAACAAGGATGTATACATGGTGGCTCTGCGCGACGCGGATAAGAAGCTGATAGGATACTATGAAAAGCATGTGTATCGCGACCGCGAGACAGCAGGATTTTATGAGGGGCTTTAGATATCAGAAAAGATACCGGTGGGCACAAGGCAAAATAAACGCACCCGGTATCGGTAGAATAATACAAATAAGATCAGTAGAAGGATGGAGAAGCCATGAAGGAAATCAAGATAGGAACAACAGGAACAGCTGAACTGACCGTAGAATATAAAGATACGGCGGCCGCACTCGGGGAAGGACTTCCCGAGGTGTTCGGCACACCGTATATGGTGAATCTTATGGAGGCCGCCGGAATCGACGCTTTAAAGGATTTCATTGAGGAAGGCGAAGGCAGCGTCGGCGCGGCTATAAATACCAGCCATGTTTCGGCCAGTCCCATAGGCTCTCACATCAGGGCAACAGCAACGGTAAAAGAAGTGAAAGGTAAGCTGATCAATTTTGATGTAAAAGCCTATGATGACGAGGGGCTCATCGGAGAAGGAGAGCACCTCAGGGCCGTGATAAAGAAAGAAGGTTTCAACAAATCGGTTGCCGATAAGAAGGCACGCATCGGCAAATAGTGTGCGGCCCGGGCCTATCGTTCAGACCTGTGGCCAAAGTGATCAGGCCGTTTTGACAGCCCCGTATACAGTTGCAAGTATCGCGCTGCAGTCGTTTGCGGCGGTAAGACCCTGCCAGCTTTTGTGTTTGTGGTTGATGCCGTTGAGGAACTTGACTGCAACGCCTTTTTTTGCCCAGTCATTGAGATTGGCATTGTAATCGTCTATCAGAATATCGTCCTCGCGTATGCCGCCGGGGACCTTGTCGCTCTTATTTTCTCCGCAGAAAAGATAGTTGATCTTTATTCTATCAATAAACGGGATGTTGTCCCTGAGCCAGTCGTCCTTTTCGTCCCGGGCATATTCGTTCTCTGGGATGATAGCGGAGAGAGTATGGACCTCGAATTCCGGATTTTCGGAAAGAGCTTTCATGGCTTTTATGACCTCGTCCTGGGGTCTCAGATCCCTGAAATAGCCCTTTTTTAAAAGCTCTTCGTATTCGACCTCTTTGTATTCGGCGAGCACGCCGTCCATATCGAAAAATATTCTTGTCATGGTTTTCACCTCTTTTCTGGCTATATTATCTACCTTTGCTCGTACATTTTTATGTACAGCACATACCACTATAAGTTGTGGCGTTTTTATGGTATAATCAATCGGTTATACAATAATAAAGGAAAAGATATGTTTAAACGACTCGATTTCATACTCGAAAAATACGAAGAACTCTCAATGCTGGTGTCCGACCCCGAGGTCATCTCCGATCAGGAGAGATGGCGCAAGTACATGAAAGAGCTGGGCGAACTCGAACCCATAGTCCAGGCGTATAAAGAGTACAAAAAAACTGAAGAAAACCTTGCCGGAGCCAAAGAGATGCTCGCCGAAAACGATGACGAGATCCGTGAAATGGCCAAGCTTGAAATATCCGAATGCGAGGAAAGGCTCGAAGAGCTGACGCAGGAGCTCAAGATCCTGCTTCTTCCCAAAGATCCCAACGATGACAAGAACGTATATCTGGAGCTTCGTGCGGGAACAGGCGGAGAAGAGGCTGCTCTGTTTGCGGGCGACCTTCTTCGTATGTACAGCCGCTATGCAGAACGCCGCGGCTATAAGGTAGAGCTGACAGATGCAAGTGACACGGGTATAGGCGGCTACAAACAGGCCGTTGTCCGTATCATAGGAAAGGGCGCATACAGCCGCCTCAAATACGAATCAGGCGTACACCGCGTTCAGCGTGTTCCCGAAACGGAAAGCGCAGGACGCGTACATACATCGGCAGCGACTGTTGCCATCATGCCCGAAGTCGAAGACGTCGAAGTAGACCTCTCCTGGGACGACATCAGAGTCGATACCTACAGAGCCTCCGGCCACGGCGGACAGTACATCAACATGACAGACTCGGCCGTTCGTCTCACCCACCTTCCGACAGGCGTGGTAGTACAGTGCCAGGATGAAAAATCACAGCTCAAAAACAAGGAAAAGGCGTTCAACGAATTAAAGTCCCGTCTTTATGCCTTCTTCCAGCAGCAGCAGCACGATGAACAGGCAGAGCTGAGAAAAGGTCAGGTAGGTTCGGGCGACAGATCCGAACGCATACGTACCTATAACTTCCCCCAGGGAAGAGTCACCGACCACAGGATAGGGCTGACACTTTACAAACTCGATCAGTTCCTCGACGGCGATATGGACGAAGTCATCGATGCCCTCATCACTGCCGAACAGGCTGAAAAGATGAAGAATTTCTGATTTGAAGACACTCTATTTAACAACAGAAGACGAAGATATCAAAAAAGCGGCAGAGATCATCAGAAGCGGCGGACTGGTAGCCTTTCCGACAGAGACCGTATACGGCCTCGGCGGGAATGCACTTTCCTCCTTTGCGGCAAAGTCCATCTACTACGCAAAGGGCAGACCCTCTGACAACCCTCTGATCGTACATATATCAGACCCCTCCGAGATCACGGACATCGCTATGCAGTACCCTAAAAACGCAAGAAAACTTGCGGATGCCGTATGGCCCGGTCCAATGACCCTGGTGCTGCCTAAATTCGATGTGGTGCCGGACGAAACTACAGGGGGACTCAATACGGTCGCAGTAAGATGCCCGGCGAATGATGCCGCGCGCAGACTTATTCGATATTCGGGCGTTCCGATCGCAGCTCCGTCTGCAAACATCTCGGGCCGCCCGAGCCCAACCCGATGGGAACACGTTCGTGACGATCTTGACGGCAAGATAGATGCGATAATAATGGGAGAGCCCTGCATCGGGGGCATCGAAAGCACTGTCATAGATATGACGGAAGAGTTTCCGATGATACTGCGCCCGGGCCTCATCACTCCCGAAAGAGTGACAGAGATACTCGGCCTTCCCTGTGACTACGATCCCGCGATAAAGGGGGATCCTGCGGAAAACGGGGATCTCGTTCCCAAGGCTCCCGGCATGAAATACAAACACTATGCCCCGAGCGCCGAAATGAAGCTATATAAAGGCTCGCCCGAAAACGTCAGAGCTGCGATAGAAAGCGAAAAGGCAAAGCTCGAAGAAACAGGAGCAAAGGTATCCTGCATAATCTACGACAGCTCGGAAAATGCGGCAAGGCAGCTCTTCGGCGATCTTCGGAAAGCCGACGGTGATGGCGCCGACTATATACTCGCCTCGGCACTGTTAACGGATGATTCCGTTGCATATTCGGTAATGAACCGCATGCTCAAATCTGCGGGTTATAATATAACAGAGGTATAAGACATGAAAATTGCAGTAGGATGCGATCACGGCGGATTCGATCTTAAAAACGCCATCATCGAACACCTGAAAAAAAGAGGCATAGAGGTAAATGACCTCGGATGCTGGTCGACAGATTCCGTAGACTACCCCGAATACGGCCACAAGGTCGCCCATGCTGTTGCAGACGGCGAAGTGGATCTGGGCATAGTATGCTGCGGAACAGGCATGGGCATATCCATTGCCGCAAACAAGGTAAAGGGCATACGCTGCGCTCTTCCTTTTTCCGATTTCACGGCTCAGATGTGCAAACAGCATAACAACGCCAACATGGTAGCCTTCGGCGGCCGCACACTGTCGCCCGCAGAAGCCATACGCTATACAGACATCTGGCTTGACACCGAATACGAGGGCGGACGCCACCAGAAACGCCTCGACATGATCGAAGAATAAAATATAGCTAAGCTGTTTATCAATATATCAACAACGAGAGCGCGGCTTACAGCCGCAATTAGGAGGGAACACCATGGAACACACCGGTAATGTATTTGTATTTGATCATCCTCTTATCCAGCACAAGGTCGCTATGATGAGAATGAAACAGACTCCGACCAAGGACTTCAGAGAGCTCGCAAAGGAAGTAGTTACTCTGATGACCTACGAGGCAACAAGACACATGCCCTTAAAGGACGTAGAGATCGAGACCCCGATCTGCAAGACCACACAGAAGATGCTCGACGGTGAAGACATCGCTATCGTTCCCATCTTAAGAGCAGGCCTCGGATTCGTAGACGGAATGCTCAGCCTCGTTCCCAACGCAAAGGTAGGCTTCATCGGTCTTTACAGAGACCCAGCCACCCACATGCCCGTTGAATATTACTGCAAGCTTCCCGAGGATATCGGCAAGCGC
>Ga0310690_10007054_pt1 | contig 14572 bp, 13 predicted proteins | sample AusTroGonzalo_MG_2_FD_207661 | JGI IMG/M metagenome (GOLD analysis project Ga0310690, IMG submission 207661) | Bovine rumen microbial communities from tropical cattle in Woodstock, Queensland, Australia - Gonzalo_04 (v2) (version 2) | ecosystem: Host-associated > Mammals > Digestive system >...
AATCAGTATGAGCACCGGGTCAAGGCCATTGGATTCTCCGGCCATCATCTCGGGATTGCCGTGGATGTGGCAGCCTACACCATGGGCGCCTGCTTCATTGAGAGGCATTACACCCTGGACCGCACCTGGAAAGGCTCGGATCACGCGGCATCCCTGGAGCCGGACGGCGTTCGAAAACTGGTTCGCAATCTGAACGCGGTCTATGACTCCATGACCTATAAACAGGAGGAAATCCTACCCATCGAGCAGGTTCAACGCGACAAGCTCAAGTACCGGAAACACTGAAAAAGGAGCTCTTTATGAACGTTGCCTTTATCCCGGTCCGGGGCGGAAGCAAATCCATTCCGCTCAAAAATATTCGTCCGATTTGCGGAAAGCCCCTGGTCTACTGGACCATGAAAGCCGCCTGCGGCTGCAGGGCGATCGACAGGGTTTATATCGCCACGGACAGCGATGAGATCCGGGCGATTGCGGAAGGATTCATAACCGGGACGGAAAAGGAACTTTTCGCGAAAGCGGAGGTCATCAGCCGATCCGCAGAATCGGCTTCCGATACAGCAAGCACCGAATCCGCAATGCTGGAATTCGCGGAAAAACATGATTTTGACAACATCGTACTGATTCAGGCAACGTCGCCGCTGCTGCAGGCCAAAGACCTGGACAAAGGCTTCGAAGCTTTTAACAGCGACGGCACCGACTCGGTTCTTTCCGTGGTTCGCCAGAAACGCTTCAACTGGAAGACGGGCGAAAACGGTTTCGCAATTCCGACAAACTACAAGACGGAAGATCGCCCCCGCCGACAGGATTTTGAAGGGTATCTTGTTGAAAACGGCGCGTTTTACATTACCGGCAAAAGTCTTCTTCAAAAGACCGGAATCCGGATCTCCGGAAACATCAAAGCCGTTGAAATGCCCGAAGATTCTTTCTTCGAGATTGATGAACCGGACGACTGGATGATTATTGAAGCGCTGATGAAGAAAAACGGTCTTGCTGAATCTGGTCCGGAGATTCCGGAAATCAAAATGTTCCTAACGGACTGCGACGGATGCCTGACGGACGGCGGCATGTATTACAGCGAAAACGGGGATGAGCTGAAGAAATTCAACACCCGTGACGGGGTTGGCTTTCGGCTTCTGCGGGAGCACGGGATTCTCACCGGGATTCTGACCGGCGAGAAGGTGAAACTGAACGAGCGACGGGCGGAAAAGCTGAAGATCGACATCCTGGAGCCTGCCTGCACCGACAAGCTCGGAACAGCCCGGAAACTTTGCGAAAAATTTGGGATTTCCTTGGAAAATGTGTGCTACGTCGGCGACGACCTGATTGATGTTGACCTGATCAGAGCTGCCGGTTTCGGCACGGCCCCATCCGACGCGGCCCCAAAGGCTAAAGAAGCGGCGGATTACATTACTGAAACCCCCGGCGGCCGGGGTGTCATCCGCGAGGTTGCAGAATTCATCCTGGAGAAGAGCAAATGATTACAGACAGAGAAACCATTATGGCAATTGTAGACAATGACTGTCTGACCCATTCCGACGCGGCGATCCTTCTCGAAGGCGACGGCTTTTTTCGCTTTCAGAAAGCGGTTGAGCTTTATCAGAAGGGAATTGTTGCGCGGATTGTTTTCAGCGGCAACATCATTGACAAGGATTACGGAAGCTTCCCCTATGAAGAGGTGAGCCCCTACATCCTGAAGGCCGGGGTGCCGAAGGAAGATCTGATCCACGAAGACAATTCCACCAATACCCGCGAACAGGCGGTTCAGGTTGTCAAAATGGCGATGGAAAAGGGCTGGAAAAAGCTGGCGCTGATTGCTTCGCACGAGCACCAGTACCGGGCTTATCTGACTTTCCTTCGCGAAGTGCTGGACACAAATAGCGGCATTATCCTTTACAATGCTCCTGTCCGGAACCTGAACTGGTTTATTGATAACGGGTGGGGCATCCGCTTTGAACGACTGGCGTCCGAATTTGACCGGATTGAAAAATATTCCGCCATGGGCCACCTGGCTACGGCCGCGGAAGTCATTGAATATCAGAAATGGAAGGAATCGCTGCTGTAATGAACATTCAAACCATCGGTCCGGAAGAATTAAGGAAAATCCGGGAGCTGAGCCTGAAACTTCCGGAAAAGCCGCCGGAAATCCCCTTTGCTCCCGAAGAATTGAAAACTAAGGAAAAAGACTATATCCTGGTCTATGGAACCGGTGCCTTCAGCGACGGGACCCCTGTTACCATCCGAAACCTGAAAAAAATCTTCGGGAAGGATCCGGAGATTTCGGAACCCTGCTTTTACAATCAGGACTGGTATGATAAGGAGCACTTCATTGATATTCCCATGGAGGACGGATGGTTCCTGATTCGTAAAAGTGTCTACGAGAACAGTCGTGCTGTCCAACCGACGGAACTCATGCAAACCCATACTTTCCCGTCGGCAATCAAATGCAGCTATGTCTTCTTTACCGCCTGGTACGCATTGAATACCAGGCTTTGGGAGCATGACTTCGTCTGGTGCTGCGACACAGACCACAATGGCGACCGAATCTACGTCGGCAAATACCACGACATTGACGGTGTCAACAAAAACGGTTTCAGCATCCACCGGCACCTGGCCCTGCGGCCCTGCTATGGGTGCATTGACTGAGAGGATCAGTTTTTTATGGAAGAAATCTACAGACAGGAACGGCTTTCAGAATATATCGGGCAAGATCTTGTGGAAAAGTATCCGAAAATTGAACCGCTGCTGGATCTGATTGATTATCGAATGGTGGACGCGGCTGATGATTATCGGTATGCCTATCTGCGGCTATTCATTTATGATTCCCTGCACGGAAAAAAGGCAGCAACAATAATCATTGCGGGAATGATTTCTCCGGTGCTGTGGGTGATTTCAAGGGCGAAACACCGGAAAGTTCCCAAAGCTGTAAAAAGGGCAGTATTCTCCAACACCTTTCTGCTGAGCGCCCGCTATCCGGCGGCACGGGAATCGATTGAACGGGAAAACGGCTGTACCGCCGTGCTGACCTTTACGGATATGCTGAAGCTGGAAGGGAAGAACCAGCAGCTGAATCTGAAGGCGTCGCTGAAACCGGAAAAATTCAAAGTCAAACCCATTTTTTTCCCGGGGTGGAGCATCATCGGCGGGAGACTTCGGAAGGCCGTTATTGCTTATTGTGAAGAGGTTTACGGACCTGCCGGAGCAAAAGACAAGACGGCGGTCGAGAACGCCATCCGGGTTCTGGAGAAAGCCTATTTTGACAGGGTGAAGAAAGTTGAAAACTGTTTGCGCAGAGAAGACTGCCTGCTTTACATGACGGTGAACCAGTTCAATCTGCGGGATCTCCTGATGGTTAACGCATGCAAAAACCTCGGTATCCGTACACTGCAGCAGGAACATCATGCGTCCCAGTTCAGCTGGCTTCCGTTCAGTGAAGAGAAAAAAATGGATCGCCTTTCACTGATCGGTGAGTATGGGTTCTGGAACAAAACGGAAAAATTGTTCCATGAAAAGGTTTACCGTTATGTCAGTCCGCTGTATCGGCGGGAAGAGATTCGGTTCCTTGTGACCGGCAACCCGGAGATCAGCCTGGAGGAAGCGGAACAGCTGCGGAAGCAGTATAAGCCGGAACGAAAACTGACCTATATGATGGCTTCCCACCAGGACTATGAGCTGGAAGGCATCCGCGATCAGTATGAAAAATGGCGCAGCGATATTTTCAAAGGCCTTCGGGAATTGTCCAACAAGCAAAATATACCAATCTGCATCCGCTACACACCAAACAAGGAACTGGAATTGCGCAAACAGGAAGAGCCCATGCTGAAGGAATGGGGATTTATTATCTCCGAGTCCGTTCCGGGCAACCTGATGGAAGATTTATGCACAAGTACTGCGATCCTGAGTTCAAGTTCTTCTGTTATGTCCACTGCACGCCTTTTCGGAAAGCTTGTTTTTCGCGTGAAGGATTTTTTCTATCCGTATGTTCATGTGGATGATGATATCCATGAAGTAAACGTGGAAGATCTTCCGAACATTGTCATTCCGGCAGGTATTGAAAACACCCTTCCCGAAATTGACTATGACGGCATCTTCAACATCCGAAAGCTCGAACTGTGAGGAGACAAAGATGTATAGTTCTTTTGAAATCGGCCCCGTCAAAATCGGTACCGGAGCGGAACCTCTGGTGATTCCCGAAATGGGGATCAACCATGAAGGCTCATTAAAAACCGCCAAGCTCATCGTTGACGCGGCTGTCCGGGCCGGGGCAAAAATAATCAAGCATCAGACCCATGTTGTCGAGGATGAGATGAGCCGGGCGGCAAAAAAGGTTATCCCCGGCAACACCGATGTTTCCATCTATGATGTCATGGAACGCTGCGCCTTATCCGAAGAGGAGGAATTCGAGCTCAAAAACTACGTCGAAAGCAAAGGGCTTGTCTTCCTCTCGACGCCTTTCAGCAGGGCGGCGGCAGACCGCCTTGAGCGGTTCGGCGTATTAGCCTACAAGATCGGATCGGGCGAACTCAACAACTACCCCCTGATCCGCCACATCGCATCCTTCGGCAAACCAATGATTGTTTCCACGGGGATGAATGATATCCCGGCGATCCGGAAAACCGTTGACATTCTGGAAGAGGCGAAAGTACCATATGCCCTGATGCACACGACAAACCTCTACCCGACGGAGCCGAAGCTGGTCCGCCTGGGGGCTATGCAGGAAATGATGGCGGCTTTTCCGGGAGTTCCGGTGGGCCTCAGCGACCACACCCTGACCAATACCGCCTGCATTGCGGCCATGACCCTTGGCGCCGCGGCAGTGGAGCGGCATTTTATCGACATAATGGACCGTCCCGGTCCGGATGTGGTTTGTTCCATGGACGAGGCGCAATGCTCCGCTCTTATTCAGGCCGCCAAAGATATTCCCAAAATGTTGGGCGGTAAAAAGGAAGCTGCGGCGGAAGAGCAGGTGACGATCGACTTTGCCTTTGCGACGGTGGTCACGATTAAACCTGTAAAGAAAGGCGAACTCTTCACAAAGGAGAACCTCTGGGTAAAACGCCCGGGGATGGGCGGCATCCTTGCAGAAGAATACGAAAGAATCCTCGGCAGAAAAGCTGCAAAAGCCATTGATAACGACACACAGCTCCATTGGGACATGATTGATTGAATGTCTGCGCCATCGGAGGAAGACCCCGACCGGCACATTGCGAGATTGGAACGAGTGAATGAAAAAAAATATCCTGTTTATCACCGGCACCCGGGCGGACTACGGGAAGATGAAGCCCCTGATGAAAGCCCTCGAAAAGGATGACCAATTCGAAGTTTTCATCTTTGTCTGCGGGATGCACCTGTCCGAGACCTTCGGCAGCACTTACATCGAGGTGCAGAAGGACGGTTACAGAAACATCTATGTGGCCTTCGGTCTGAACCAGACCCAGAACGCGAGCGTGAATCTCGGCAACACGATCACCTGCCTTTCCGGCTATGTCGAGAATATCCGGCCGGACCTGATTCTGGTTCACGGAGACCGGATGGATGCATTGGCCGGGGCGGTGGTCGGGGCGCTGCACAACATCCTGGTGGGCCACATCGAAGGCGGGGAGCTTTCCGGAACCATTGACGAATCCATCCGCCACGCGATCTCAAAGTTTGCTCATGTGCACTTTGTGTGCACGGGGGAGGCGAAAAACCGTCTGATTCAGCTGGGTGAAGAGGAAAGCAGAATCTTTGTCATCGGATCGCCGGACATTGACATTATGATGAGCGATTTTCTGCCTTCCCTGGAAGAGGCAAAGGACAAGTACGAAATACCTTTCGACCGCTATGGCATCCTGATGTATCACCCGGTAACGACGGAATATGCCGATATCGGCCAGAAAATAAAAACCGTCGTTGACGCAGCCATTGAAAGCGGAAAGAACTTTATTACAGTCTATCCAAACAACGACCTTGGCAGCGAGGTCATCATGAACGAATATCGCCGTATCAAAGGCAACCCGCATTTCCGGCTGTTTCCTTCCCTGCGGTTTGAACATTTTCTGACATTTCTGAAAAACGCGGATTTTATTCTCGGCAACTCCAGCGCAGGGATCCGGGAATCCGGCATCTACGGCGTTCCGGCCGTTGACATCGGTACCCGCCAGAACGGCCGTTACAGCGCAGCCAGAAATACGAACCTCCAGCATGTGGCGGAGGACAAAAAGGAGATTCTGGACGCACTGGAAAAGACAGAAAATTTCCGGACATCCTCCTTCATTTTCGGCGATGGAAACAGCACGGGAAAGTTCATGACCATCGTCAAAGAACCCGGATTCTGGGAAATGGAAATCCAGAAACACTTCATCGACAGGGATATGTAATATGTACGAAAATAAACGCATCCTGGCTTTGATTCCGGCCAGGGGCGGAAGCAAGGGGATTCCGCATAAAAACATTACCCCCCTGGCAGGAAAGCCCCTGATCCAATATTCCATCCATGCGGGGCTGAAGAGCAAATACATTGATTGTGTTCTTGTTTCAACGGATGATGAGGAGATTGCACGGGTCGCCCGGGAATGCGGAGCAAAGGTTCCCTTCCTGCGTCCGCCGGAACTGGCAAATGACACGGCGAAAACCATTGACGCGGTGCTGCACGCGGTGCAGACCTTACGAAATTCCGGTGAAACCTTTGACAGCCTGGTATTGCTTCAGCCCACGTCTCCTCTGCGGACCGCGGAGGATATCGACGGGGCTGTTGAGAAATTTTACGCTTCCGGCCGGAAGGCTGTTGTCTCTGTCAGCGAGGTCGGCGATCACCCGATCCTGATCCGCACGGTTGAAGAAACTCCGGAGGGTCAGAGGCTGAGACCTCTGCTCTCAACCGGGAGCACTGTCCGCCGACAGGATATGCCTCCCTTCTATCGGGTCAACGGCAGCATCTATATCAACCCCATCGAAGAAATAGACCAGGATACCAGTTTCAACGACAATCCGGTTCCCTTCATCATGCCCAAAGCCCATGCCATCGATATTGACGAACCGCTCGATCTGAAAATCGCCGAGTGGGTCAGACAGACCCGAAACATGTGACCTGTTTATACCACCTCAAAAGGAGACTCCCCAATGGCCATGATTATCCGCGATGTGGATTTCCTGTTCACCTACGAAGTTCGCAACCGTGAACTTGACTCCATCTGCCTTCTCGGCGCTTATCTCGAAAAAAAAGGCTACCGGGTCGGCTACATCAACACCTGGGACTCCATGTATCACTGGACGCCGGAATACCGGGCGAAAGTAATCGTGGTGCCCGCCTGCTACACCAGCGAGACTTATGCCTTTTTCACCGGACAACAGGCCCTGAAGTTCGACAAGGTTGTCGACCTGCAATGGGAACAGGTGCTGATCAACATGGTGACCCACAGCAAGGTTCAGACCGGATGGGATTTCCGGGGCGAAGGCCTGGAGATCCGCCATGTCAGCTGGGGCGAAAACAACCGGGATTATCTCATAGAGCGTTTCGGCTTTTCTCCGGATAAGACCCGGGTCTGCGGCTATCTGCCGCTGGATTTCTACCGGCCGGAATTCCGGGAGGCCACCATGAGCCGGGAGGAGCTCTTTGCCCGCTACAGCCTGGATCCGAACAAAAAGACATTGCTGTTCATTTCCTCTTTCTCAGACACGGGAAAGCCGGAATCCGAAATTGCGCTGATCGAATGCGACCGGGACGTGGTCATGGGCCATATCCATCTGCAGGAAGCCAGCCAGGAAAAGATCCTTGAGTGGTTTGAAAAGCTGGCCCGGGAGGACGAAAGCATCCAGATTGTTTACCGCCCGCACCCTGCGGAGGCGGCGAAACCGGAGTTCTTTGCCAGCGTCCGGGATATTCCGAACCTCCATGTTATCGGCGGCGAAAGCATTCGCAACTGGATCCTGAACTGCGATATTCTGTGCAACTGGCAGAGCACCTCCATGGTCGAGCTTTATGCATCCGGAAAGAAGACGCTGCTGCTGCGCCCGGTGCCGATCCCCTTTGACTATGTCATGCCGATTTTTGAGGAAGGGCATTATAAAGCGGCCCACACCTACGAAGAACTGGTCGAACAGATTCACGACGAAAACAGCGAGTTTCCGATTGAAAAGGACGTGCTGATGCGGTTCTATTCGATTACGGACCAGCCGGCCTATGAGCGCCTTGGGCAGTATCTGATCGATACCCTCAACGATCCGAACTACCATTCCCGGGACATCGGGGGTCACCTGACCTGGAAGGGCAGAATTCTGACCCGCTCGAAGAACGAACTTTCTCTGATCCGTTCCAATCTCGGCGGCAAAAAGGACGAGCACGATTCCTATTTCGAACAGAAGATGCGCCAGAACCGGGCTACTCACCGGGAAATCCGGGAACGCCTTGATGCCTACAAGCGCATGATGGGATCGGAGGTAAGCCCTGTGCTGCAGGAACCCCGGGGTCTTATGATCCGGGATGTGGATTTCCTTTTTATCTACGAGGTTCGGAACAGGGAGATCGACAGCATCTGCCTCCTGGGGGCCTACCTGGAATCCAAGGGATTTACGGTGGCTTACCTGAACACCTGGGACACGATGTTCCACATGAACCCGGAATACCGGGCGAAAGTGGCGGTGCTTTCCGCCTGCTACGACGACGCAACCTATGCCTTCTTTACCGGCTATGCCCACAGCTTTGAGAAGGTGGTTAATCTGCAGTGGGAACAGGTGCTGATGAACGGCGCCATGCAGGAAAATACAAAAACCGACTGGGACTTCAGCGGCGAAACCCCCAAAAAAGTTCGCCATATCTGCTGGGGCGAGCACAACCGCAGGTACCTGATGAACCGGTACGGGTTCTCGGCGGAAAACCTGCGAGTCTGCGGCTATCTGCCGCTGGATTTTTACCGGCCGGAATTCCGGGAAGCCACGGAGGGCCGGGAGGAACTGTTTACCCGATTCGGTTTGGACCCGACGAAAAAGACAGTGCTCTTCATCTCTTCTTTCGCAGACCTTGGCAAACCCGAAACGGAGCAGGCTGCCATGTCGGATGAAGGCCTTGACGGCAAGGACAACATCGAACTCCAGGAGACGGCCCAGCGGATGATCCTCGACTGGTTCCGGAAGCTTGCCAAAGAACACGGGGAGCTCCAGATTGTTTACCGGCCCCATCCAGCGGAGGCAAATAACGAACTGCTGCTGCAATCCGAAAAAGAAGTGCCCTCCTTCCACGTCGTGGCGAAGGAAAGCATTCGCAACTGGATTCTGAACAGCGATATTCTTTTGAACTGGAAGAGTACTTCCATGATCGAGGCATATGCCTCCGGCAAAAAGACTCTGGTCCTTCATCCGACGAAAATTCCCTTCAAGCTGACGATGCCCTTCTTCGAGGAAGGCCATTACAAAGCCGTCACCTGCTATGAGGAGCTGGAAGAAGGTATCCTGGAGGAAAACGGGGAATTCCCGATCGAGAAGGATCTGCTGCTGCAGTTTTATTCGATGACAGATGAGCCCGCCTATAAACGGACCGGCGATTATCTGATTGAAACGCTGATGGACCCGGCGTATAAGTCGGAGGACATCGGCGGCCACCTGTCCATGAAGGGCCGGATCATGAACCGGTTCCACAATCGGCATATGACCCGCAAAGCGAAAGCCCGCTTTACAAACGTCGAAAGCGTGCAGGATGAATCCCGGGCCAAAAAGATCCGCGAGGATTATGAACACTTCTGCTACTATGAGCAGAAAATGCGCCAGAACCGGATCTCCAGGGAAGAACTCCGGGGAAAACTGGATGCCTATCGCCGGATGATTCTGAAATAAGAAGATACCGGAAGCCTGTTTCATCCGTTTCAAAGATCAGGAACTGCTCTGATCGGAGTCCCCGGGTTTGAAGATGATCAGCTTGCTGGCCACATAATTCAGAATGATCACCAGGACATTGCTGATCAGCTTCCAGACGGTTCCGTTCCCGTGGAGCACATCCACGGCGACATACATAATGCCCAGATCCATGAGCCCGGTCAGCAGCCGGGCGCCGAAGAACGTCGGAATCTCATGCTTCAGGACATCCGGCGCGAAGCTTTTGCTCCGGAACACCCAGAGCTTGTTGGTGAAGAAGGCAAAGATTACCGCCAACAGCCAGGCGATCACCACCGAAGGCACGTTCGAAACCCCAAGGATGTTGTAACACAGATAATAGGAAGCCGTGTTGACCAACGTGGCCAGGGCTCCGAAGAACACATACAGAATCATATCCTGATACTTCACAACCAGCATCTTTATTTTTTCAACCATCTTTCTTCGCTCCTTTCGGGTCAGGTATAATGATTCCGACCTGCCCCGCTGTTGACATCAGGCCGGGGATTGCAGGACACAGGCTTTCCGGCGTTCAGCATAAAAACATACCGGAAAGCATTATTTCCTGCGGCCAGAGCTTACTGTGAAACAGACTCCCACACCGTACGGACAGCCTCCTTATCCGGATGGGAATAATCAATATACTGCTCATCCGTAAGCCCGAATTCCCGGGAATCATATCCGCCGATTAGGCGGATATTGTATTTCGCGGCGAAATCCCGGAGCCAGGATTCAGCTTTACGGAATCCAGGATTCAGATTCTGGTCAAAACTGTATCCGCACTGGGTCGGGCTGAAAGGCGCCAGGAACAAAATGACTTCCGTTCCATGATCCCGCAGCTCCCGGATCAAAGATTCCAGGGCCTCACTTTCCGCGGAACCGACCTCCTCCATCCGATGAGAATACTCAAAGGTGACGGGCCCGGTTTCGGCTCGCACGGTTGTCAGCCGTTCCGGATTTGGGGTTTCCTGATTTGCCGGATTCCGGATGGATCCGTCCGGAAGTTCCGCGGCTTCGTCCGGATTGGTGCTGACGTGCGCCGGATTTCCCCCGAAGGCGGCGAGGCCCTTCTGCGAAATTACATAGCAGTTATACTGAAAATAGGGGAGCGAGAACCAGGGGTTTTCCTTGCTGTAAAATGGTTTGCCGTTCGTCTCAAAAGGATTTGAATCGCCGATCTCGTTTTTTGCCTCCGGTTTTCGGCCGTTCAGTTTCTCATAAAGCTTCTCAATCGCGCTGCGATAAGAGAAAATCTCAATCCATCGCAGTTCCGGATTGAATTCATTCAGCACCCACGGGCTGATTTCCATGATAACGCGACCCGGATATTTTCCGAACTTTTCCATATACAGTTCCGGAACAGCATAATAATCCTCCACAGAAGCCCCGGAAACACAGTGGTTGAACAGATTTTCGTACCCGGTGACTTCTTCGCCCAGGTACATTCCCCGCGAAGCCCCGAGGACAATCGTTTCCGGTGCTTCCTTCATCCGGTCAAGGATTGCTATCTGGTAAACGCGTTCATTGTAGTTTTCCGGTACAGCAACGGCGTTGCCTTCCAGCACCAGGGCGGCCATCTGCTCCTGGCTCCGGGAAGTGATGACCTGGGAAGCATCAACAAAATAGTTGACGCCGACAATGACGCCCACGATGATTATCGCAGCGACAGCCACCCGCAGAACAAGCTTCCACATTTGCCAGCACCTCCTTTTCGGATTCATGGCATGCAGGGTACAGGTTTTCGGCATGTTTTTTATGCTGAAAGGCCGGAAAGTCTGTGTCCTGCAGCCGAAGCACCTTAGAACTGAAAGTATACGAAGGTGCTTTGGCCGACATACCCGAAGATCAGGATTCCCGCGACAAGCACCGTAACAAACCCATATCGCACAAAGGATCCGCGCCGGCCGATCCATGCCGGCACATCCGTCTTCAGGGAGAACCAGTCGTAAACCGCCAATGGCAGAATGTAAAGCACCACATCCCTGAAGAACAGCCCCCAGTTCATGAAGATTACGTTCATTCCGTTATAAAAGTAAGCTCCGGGATGAAGAATTTCCAGACCGGTGAACAGGTGGGTCAGGATATAAATCGCATCCGGCAGGCTCTTCGCCCGGAAGAAAACCCAGGCCAGGGTTACCAGCACAAACACGCAGGGAATTCCGAGAATCTTACGGAGCTTCGACTTCTTCCGGCTCTTCCCGCCGATTCCCGTCAGGTTTTCCGCGACCTGCAGAACGCCATGGATTCCGCCCCAGACCACATAGGTCACACTGGCCCCGTGCCACAGTCCACTGATCAGAAAGGTAATCAGATTATTGAGAACTGTCCTGAGTTTCCCCTTCCGATTTCCGCCAAGGGGGATGTAGACATAATCCCGGAACCAGGTTGAAAGGGAAATATGCCAACGGCTCCAGAACTCCCGGATCGAAGACGAAAAATAAGGACTTCGGAAGTTCTCCATCAGATCAATCCCCAGCAGCTTTGCCGATCCGCGGGCGATATCCGAATAGCCGGAGAAGTCGCAGTAGATCTGGACAGAAAAGAAGAAAGCGGCCAGGACGAAGGAATACCCCTCGTAATTCCGGACATTATTAAACACCCGGTCCACAAACACCGCCAGGTTATCCGCGATGACCATCTTCTTATACAATCCCCAGAGGATCAGGCGGATGCCATACGTGGCGGAAGCGTAATCAAAATGCTTTTCGCCGGTAATCTGTGGAAGAAGATTGTTGCTGCGTTCGATGGGCCCGGCCACCAGCTGGGGAAAGAACGAAACAAAAGTCGCGTAAACACCCAGGTTATGTTCGGCTTTGGTGGTTCCCCGATACACATCGATTACATAAGAAAGCGTCTGGAACGTATAAAAGGAAATTCCCACCGGCAGGAGTACTTCCAGCCGGGGAAGCCGGATGGCTTTGCTGATTTCCTCCAGCAGACCGGCGGTGAAGTTGTAATACTTGAAGACAAAAAGAATACCCAGGGAAATGAAGAGAGCGACGGCGACATACAGCTTCTTTTTTCCGGGATTATCTGTTTTTTCCAGAAGCATGGCGCAGCCGTAGCTGACAAGGGTCGTGGCTGCGATTAAGATCACATACGCCGCATTCCAGCTCATATAAAAATAATAACTGGCGACCAATAGCAGGGGCCAGCGCGCCCTGTGCGGAAGGAGCCAGTAAAGAATAAAAACGCAGGGCAGGAAAACCGCGTAGGCCAAAGAGTTAAAAAGCACGATGGTTCCCTCCCTGCTGTCTTCTTGCAGAAATTCTACCATAAAAGAAGTAAAAAATCCAATGATCCGGGTTGAGGACAAATACTGGTGTTCGGAAAGGGACATGCTGCTTCTGCAGACCAGGGTGAAAATTGTCATGCGGCAGGATGTCAACGCCGGCAAATCGAAAAATCTGTCCGGATGGATCTGATCCGCTGGCCCAGGGATGAATCCTACCCGGTTCGCTGGCCGGGGGAAATGAAGGGAAATTATTCTTTTGAGACCGGCGTCCGTTATCTGAAAGCCTGGCTTCGGGCCCGAACCACTTTCCTGGACGCAACCTGGCAAGAAAATGAAAAAGAGGAGGACAGCGATGTCTGACCTGAAGGAAATCGTGAAAGCGATTCAGGATAAAATTGAATGTAAACCGGTGACGGAAGACCTTGAAAACTGGAACAGATGCCTGGCGGCTATCGATAAAACCACCTACGTCTCCTGGAATTACAAGCCAAGCGTACTCCGCTATCAGGAGGCTTATTTCAAAGCAGCCTTTGAGGAATGCATGGACATGTCGGTGGTGCTTTACCGGGGCGGCAGAGCTGTCGGTATCTGGCCGATAATGATCTTCCGGAAAGACGGAAAACTGACCTACGGCACCGCCGGGGAACCGCTGCGGCGGCCGATGTTCCCGTTTCTGGAGAAGGCGGAGGGTCGGCGGGCCGTTATCGAAAATGCTCTGGATGCGCTGGCCGGTATTCCGGAGGTGGAAAGCTTCCTTTGCTGTGAAACGGTTATGGACAGCGGCGGAAGCCAGTGGGTTCGGAAACTTATGGAGCGGGGCGGAACGGCACTTCCCCCGGTCTGGCAGGTTTTTGCGGATCTGTCCTTATCGAACGAAGAAATCCATGCCCGGATCCGACGGACGAACAAATACAGCATCGCCAAAGGCCAGGATGACTATGACATCCGGATTTATGACGAAACAAGCCCGGATCTGGATGAAGCTTTTGAGGCGTTCCACCGGATGCACAGCGAGATCGCCGGACGGGAAACCCGGCCTCAAAGCACCTGGGATATTCAGAAGGAAATTATTCGGGAAAGCTGTCCGGAGAAGGGTTGGAGTTTCCTGGTTTTCATCCGGGACAGGCAGACCGGACAGCTGGCCGGCTCGGCTCTTTTCAACACGACGCCTCAGTCCGGTTTCTACTGCGTGGCTGCTTACGATCGGAGCCGCTTTGCCAAACCCGTGGGCCACATCGTCCAGGCCGTCGCCATGGAGCGCATGCGGGAGAAAGGTGTGCGGTGGTATGAGATCGGCGAACGGATTTATCCGACGGATCCCGGGGTATATGAGAAACTGCTTGCTATCGGGCATTACAAAGAAGGCTTTGCGACACACTTCTTCCCTAAAGTGCTGATCCGTATGTAGAAACTTGTAGCAGGATTGCGGGATACGAGGCTTTCCAGAATCATTTGTATGATGAAATGCCGGGAAAGTTTGTGCTTAGCGACGCGGAA
>Ga0310690_10007055_pt1 | contig 14571 bp, 19 predicted proteins | sample AusTroGonzalo_MG_2_FD_207661 | JGI IMG/M metagenome (GOLD analysis project Ga0310690, IMG submission 207661) | Bovine rumen microbial communities from tropical cattle in Woodstock, Queensland, Australia - Gonzalo_04 (v2) (version 2) | ecosystem: Host-associated > Mammals > Digestive system >...
ATTTTTTGAACAGCACCGCTTCCACAGTTATAACAAAACGAAACAAGTGCATCAAATTCATTTTGATTAAGCTTAAGATAATCGCATAAAGTATTTACTGAGTTTTCATATTTTGCCATATCTTTTCTAAGCAAATCGTCTGCTTCTTGTTGAGTAATTACTTGCCCTTCTTTTACGTCTGCACCATAATGCCCCCAACCGATAGTCCAATACTTTTCAGCTTGTACTGGTTTATAAGCCTTAAGTCTGCATCCCTCATATTTTTTAATCAACTTATAACCGTTATCCGATAATTTAAGCATTTTTATCACTTCCAGTTTTGGATAAATCATAAATACCACCAGCACCAAAAGAAGATATTGTGCATATAACGATTGAATTAATTAAATTATCCATTATGCCAACCATAAAACAAATACATCCAGTAGCGACACCAATAGTTAAATTCTGCAATGGTATGTAATTGGTATCTGTAATGTTTAATTTTTTATTGATAATCCCAAAAATATAAGTTGCAATTGCCGTAACAACCGCAGATATAGCTTCAATTGTCATATTATTCAACCTCGCTTTCCTCTGCAGTATTTTCTACAGGATTTTCGATATTCTCTGCAGACTCTGCAGTGTTTTCTGTAGAGATTTCTTCCTCTACTTCTTTAATAGGCTCTTCCATTAAAGCTTCAAGATACTCTGCCAATGGTTCGTAATCTACATCTAGTAACTTACCTTCGTCATTAAGTCTTTCTGCTTCGTTAAGTGCAAATGCTGGACTATACTCACCATTATCTACTAATGTTCTAATTGCTTTTGCCTTTCTTTGACTCTTCTTTTCTAGCAACGTCATATTCTCACCCCCTATCCCTCTAAAAGTGTTACTCTTGCTTCTAATGAAGCTAAAGTACTGTTAATTGCTACTCTATCATCTTTCAAGTACCTAACCTCTAGCTCTGGTTCTAACCCAGCTGTAACTGTGAATATGTTTGTTATATTTTTATATGTTTGCAAGTTTTTCTTTAAATCGTTTAATTGACCGATTAGTGTTGTATCTGTAATCTCTGTATATGTTGGCGTTGCTAGATAATAAATTACTTCTAAATTTTTATTATTAAGAGCAGTTTTAAATCCGTTTAAACTTTCATATTGCGTATTTCGAACATATAAACTACTTTCTGCAACATTATTGACATAAATCACATTGTCGCCAGAAGTTGCTCTATTATCATAGCTAATTCCTCTATATAAGTTTGATATCGCTAAAACTAATGACTGTGTTCCGGTTCCACTTAATAGCATGTTATCTATAGCAAGCGCATAACTATTTACGCCGTATGAAACTGAAATCCAGTTTTCGCTTCCGTCTAATGTTGCTTTGCCTACTTTATTAAGTATATACCATTTTCCATACGTCAAACCATCTTTTTGTTCACTTGTTAAGCTATCATAAACCGTATTGCCATTAACCGCTCGAAATATAGCGTCTTGATAATCTCCTATTTTGCATAGTTCTATTGTTCCCAGAGATAATAATTGAAACTCGTTTTTATTGCCATAGTATAGTTGCGTTCGAACCCCATTTTTATTTCTATATACTTTCATAATATCCACCCCCCTCTAAATTACGCAAGCTGGAAGGCAACGACACGCGTCGTATGCGTAGCTGTTGCCGAGATAACCAGAGTCGCCGCAGCCGTACACGCCGTAGCCGCTAGCACGATTGGCACTTCGGTTGAAGAATATATAAGCTGTTGTTGTGGCACCAAGTCCATATCTTTTTAATATTGCATATGTTTGTCCATTCTTAAATCTTCCACTTGTGTCAAGGTTCTCTTGTCCAACGGCTAAATCAATGTAATATTGCCACTTTTCATCTCCACTTTCGTTAGTTGTGTTTGTGTTCATTTGTTGCCTTGAAGCAATGAAGATTTTATCATATGTATATACCATACCTTCTTTTTCTTTTACAGTATTCGTATTTTGGGCAACTTTAATTGTTTTCAACTTGCTGATGAAATCATTACTATATCCATTTAAGAAACCAGCATGTGTTGTTGCACTATTTGGCTGCATATTATATCTAGTAATTTGTTGCCACCAGTTGCCTGCCTCTGCGTTAGAATTTAACCATTGTCTTAAATCGCTATCTCTCCAAGTATTATCACCATAAGGAACACATTCACACCAGTTAAGCACACCATAACCAACATCAGAGCCCCATGTTTCTCCCATGTATGTATAGCCAGTTGGCAGTTCGTCTTGTACTGTTATAGTTAATGCTTCAATATCTGTTCTATTGTTCAAGTATGATGTTTGTGTCTTTAAGCTCCATGTGTTATTATTGCCCCAACCTACTCCAACTAAAACGCCACCACTTGGGATAGCTTGAGTTGTTTCAAAGCAGATGTATTTCCCTTGATATGCTGTTGCTGCTGTAGACCAGTTAGGTAGTGATTTTACTTTGAAAGCATATTTACCAGCAGGTAAACCATCAGGTGTTCCACCAGTTCCGTCAAACATTTGAATTGATTGTGGAGCACAGAATGGAATTGCAAATGGTGTTGTATATTTCCATTCTAAATACATTCCGTTTACTTCAACATCTGCGCCTGCTATTCTTGCAACAACATCATCTTGGAAATGGGTGACGTAAAACGGGACATCTGCATAATTTGTTTCTGTTCCGCTTATTTTCGATTTCCAATCTTCTGTGAGTTCATCCCCAATTTGAAAATAGTTGGATGCGTTGCCACTATCGACAATCATTCTCACGTCATCCCACGTTAGTTGTCCCGATGAAGAATACGCTGTCACATCTCCAGTTACTACTTCAATATTTTGTGGATATGTTGGAGAAGGCGAAGGTTGTCCGACCTGTGTATTGTTCGTAGTTATAATCAGCTGTATTCCCTTCAACAGCTTGAATTAAAAACTCTATGTTTACTCGAGTACCAGAATCTTGTATATAAATTGCAATACCACTTAATATAGTTTCAGTCAAATCAACTGTATTTTCTGTAGCATTTGATGCTATTAACATACTAGTAGTAGAAGTTCCATTTATTAACCCATTTAAAGTGTAACCACAAGTACCAATCTTAGAAAATGTATAAGTGTTGCCTGTCAATAAAGATTTATTAAACCAATTTGGCTTATTAGAAGTATTTGGTGTTCCAGCTCTCATATCTAATCCATCTGTTATCTTTATCCAAATATAGTTTTCTGTTGTTGTACCAGTTATCTTTATTTTTCCGTTAGAAATTGTAGCTGTAAGCCCATTATCTGTTAGTATGGAATCTTCAATTTTTAGCTTATTCTTCCCCGTTGTCGTATATTGCTCAGTCATTCCATACATCACAAAATCCTCTATTTTAGCATTTAAGCTATCTATTATATTATGATATGTTGATTTTGTTGTTGTTTCTACGTTTAAGTTCGATTTTAACAACTCTAAATCAGTGATACGTGCTTCGTGGTCTTCGACATCGTCTTCTACTGCACCAAGCCTTTGTACGTAAGTTGATGTATTGTCGTTAAAGTCGGCAACTTTCTGTGTATAGTTTGCATTAAAAGCATCTGTTTTGTCTGAAGCATTCTGATTAAATGTGTTTGTCTTTGACGTTGCGTTGTCGTTAAAATCCCCAGTTTTGGAACTGGCGTTTGAATTAAACGCATCCGTTTTGGAGGATGCATTATCATTAAATGTTCCTGTTTTTGAAGTTGCGTTTGAATTAAATGCGTCTGTCTTATCAGAAGCGTTTTGGTTAAAGGCATTTGTCTTATTTGTGTAGTTGTTGTTGAAATCACTCGCTTTTTGGTCGATTACGCCCACTTTCTCTGTGTAGTTTTCGTTGAATGCTGTTGTTTTTGCTGTCGCATTATTATTAAACGCCGTTGTCTTGGCAGAAGCATTATCATTGAAGTCAGTTGTCTTCTGCGATACGTTAGCGTCAAACGTATCGACTATGCCTTGCGTTTGTTGCTTTAACAATGCCGTATCGTTCTTAAAGCCTTCAGTGGTATCCATATAGCCTTTTGCAGTATTCTTGTAACCTTCCGTGGAATCCATATAGCCTTTAGTTGTGTTTTTATAACCTTCTGCCGTATCTCTTGCACTTCTTGCATCCGTCAAAGCCTGTTGACACTCTTCAAGAGTGATAGCACCTTGTGCTAACAGCCCAAGCATTTCCTCAGTATAAATTTCCCATTGTGTCTTTGATGGCAAATCAGAAATGTCTCTAATTTTGCCCCATATGCTTTCAGTTGTTTCAATTCCGATAATGTTTGTAGACAGTTTCGCATTGTTTGTCGTGTCAATTCCGTACACGCCAAATTCAACGTTTTCTTTGTCATACACAACATCTCTTAATATTACACTATTTTCGTTGTCTAACTGGTCAATATAGCTAGTTCCCTCTACAATTAACACAAAAAATTTCGCATTAAATGCGTCCCATTCTGAATCAAATTCGAAATGGAACTTGTCTACATTCTCATTTCCTGTTATGTTTGTTCCTTCTGCCCAATTAATTCGCCTATCATTAATATTATAAGTTGTTTGTCTCATTTCCAACCTCCTTTATTCAACAGTGTCTGGACTATCATATACTCTAATTACGACATTTCCTTCAGCACCACTATCTAATGTTCCAGGGTTTATACCACCAATCGAATTACTTTGAATAGTCCCAAAGATTATATTGAAGCCATTATTTTCAACATATTGGCTAAAAGATGAGCCGTGATAATTTGTCATGCAAAATAATTTGTTTTTAACATCTATAGTGAGCTTAAACTTAGAACGTCTATCATAAGTACAAAGGTTATTTTCATTATTCTTATAATATGCACTTATTCCTTCTTTTGATATTTTAATTCCATTTGCATAATTGCCCGAACCTAAAAACCACTTGCTAACTCTACTTTCTAAATAAAATTCGTCAGCATATCCTTCTACTTCTACAAAAATCGTGTTAGTCGTTATGAGATTATCCAAGCTGTGATTTGTGTTATCAAAAGCAATTGTGTAATTAGTTATTTTACAAAGTTGTGAAATCGCTTCTTTTGTTGTAAATGGTGTCATGTATTTGGTATCATTCGTTCCAGCTTTTGCTTCTATAGCAGTAGCTTTATCAGACACATTTAATTTGTTACTATTCAATTGGCCAATATCTAATTGTATACTATCAAACAAAACTTTATTTAACGGCGTGCCTACTACAGATGGTTCGTCTGCTCTTTTTAAGTATACATATCCCAAGCTATTGCCTTCACCATCAAATTGTTCCCACCTAACTGCTCCATTCGCCAACACTTCCGTTGGCACTCTGTCTACTACATTGTTCATTTTTAAACCTCCCCAGAAAAGAACTCTCCACTATAATTAAATAATTCTATCATTCCACTTAAACTTAAATCCATATCATGTATTGCTTTCTCAATTTGATTTGCTTTTTGATACGTCATTTTTTCCATGTTTTCTGGTATTGTAGAAGCTAATTGAAAAATATTTTTTAATATTGACACGTTATTTTTTATTCTTAACAATTCTGCTTTTGTTGGAAAATCAGACATTGACCAATCTGTTTTGGTTGTGATGGTTGCCGAATAGTTAAATGAATTTAATTGTGTAGCCAAATATTCGCACCAAGTCTCGATTCTATTTAAATCCGTGTAATTGTACGCACCCTTTAAAAAATCTTCGCTGTCTTGATGACTTAAAGCATATTCTACATCAGATTGAGTTCTATCATAAATTAATTCATCCATTAGCTTCCACTCACTTTCGCAACAGTCTTACATTTTGTAACATATCCCCTCGTTAAGTCAATATCAAGTTCCGTAATGAATCCATCTAATTCATTTCCATAAGGTTCTTGAATTAATACATTATCTGCCACATTTTCTTCTTCCAATACTTTTTCAAACTCAGATTCATATTGATTGTTGTAATAATCTAATATTCTTTGGCCAATATCTGCAGAATTTGAATCGTTTGCAATTTCAAGAGACTCTACATATAAAATATTTTCCTTTTCGTTTCCAACTAATGTGCTATTTACCACAAGAACATCGTGCGTGCTATCTATATATGGATATGCCGCAACCGTTACATTTCCAGCAGTATCAACTCTAAAAGTTACGTAAGTATACGTTGTCCCAGAAACTTTTGTCGCTCCATTGCACGAAAACAGATAATACGGCTCATCAAATTCTACTGTATACGTCCCTGGTTCTAAGTAATTTGAATATACTGTTTTTTGCTGGGTAAGGTCAGCTTTGTAATTGTGAGATTTAATCAAGACGGCTGTATACACATCTCCTTTTTTGATTGTTTCTGAGCCCTTAAAAATATCTGACCTTGATATTTCAATAGGAGATTCGCTTAAAGCGATTTGTTTCAATTCTAGTATACCATTTCTACTGGTTTTTGCAACCCCTCCAGAAGCAAACAACACTTTTTGCAGGGCTTCTCTACACGTACAACGTGGTATATATCCTACAAGAGATTTTTGACCCAATGCCGTTTCCAATGTATATAAATCTAACAACCCTGCCTGTTGCATTATAGAGAAAACTGTAGTGCCCACTTTCCCGTTATCATACATTTTTCCTTTAAAATCATATCTATCCAAAAGCCCAACAATATCAACTGCAGTAAATTGCATTTTGTTGTTTCCAATGCTTTCCCACTTGTCTATATAATATACGCCCATATTTGTTAATATGTTGTTTTTTTCTTGATATACTTTTAACTCTTGCCCTTGTTGAATAGTAGAATATATTCCTTGAGGATTTAATATATTAAACCTATCATCTTCAGAAAAAACTATAAATTCCAATGTGTTTATACTTAATTCGTCACTAATAACGTTAAATTGTTCTAAAATATTACAACTTGCAATGTCGTCGTTATTAAATAAAATTGCATTGCCATACATTAATTTGTATAATTTTAAATATCTGTATGGAATATTTGTAGAATAAAATGTTATTACAATTTTTCCATAATTTTCAACTAAATCCTCGCAAAAATACTCGTAATTATCTGGTGCAAATGTTTTTTCAGATAATAATGTATTATTTAAGTCATAATACTGAATTTTAAGATTATTGCAATATGAATACTGGCTAAAAGTTAGTGTTAGGCCAGGGCTTGTATGTGCTTGAGAAAATGTAATAGTTAAAACTGGTGGTGTTGTAAAATCACCTTGTGAATCTGACATGCTACTTGTCCATAGCCCAACATCATTGATGGTAGATTGCATATTATCACATTGCCCATCAAGTATGAAAAAATTTTTTTCAAAAGTCGAATATTTTTTTTCTGGCAATTTATCTTTTTTTAAGTTGCTTAATTGTGAAAACGATTGAATGTCGTTAGCACTCAAAGTGCTATCTTTTTTAGCAGTGACATCTACTACGCCATATTCAATTATTGTATTAGTTTTCATTTGATCAGCTCCTTGCAGGCAATTTTGCTATGAAATTAACTGTGAGGTTTTTATAATATGGTTTATTGTTTTTAAATCTATACATTTCGTCACTAACATTTGAAAAATACGCAGTAAATGTATAACCGCCTATTTTTATTGTATGAAACTCTTCTGGCTCAGTTAGTTTTTCGTATAGGCTTTCGTATTCGTCATAGTTTTCATCGGTTTGTTTTCCAAATCTAATGTTCCTGTAATTATAATAAACTCCTATTAGCTCTCTTTTCAAATCGCCATCATCAGTTCTTTCAGCATATTTGTCAAGAAATTCCGCATTTCTTTTAAGGCTTGCAAATACTGGTACATTATAAACAGTATCATCAATAGTTAAAAAATCACTCCATACATCCATCAAGAAGCACCCCCCGTTATAATTTGAACTCCAGCTCTTTTGCTTTCAGCGTCCAATTCTGGTTTTAAGCTTCTTACAAATTGAGAAACTGTTCCAGCAAATTTAATTACAATATTTTGTGGTTGGCTTGTCGGTGCTTCTGGCCCATAAACTGGGTTTTCAAGAGTTGGCGTTTTTGTTTGTCGCCCTGGCACTTCTGGCCCATAAATAGAGCTTTGGATTGTTGGCGTTGATATTACGTCTCCCTTGCCTAATAATGGTATTGTGTTAAAGTTTACATGGCTTATACTAGCGCCCAAACTGTTAAGGCCGTCAATAAAATCATTAATAAAATTCTCGGCTCTTTCTATCATAAAATTAATAAATCTTAAAACTACATTTATTTGCGTGCCTATGATAGAAGATATTGATTCCCATATTTGTTTAAAAATATCTCTAAATTTTTCCCACGCTGTCTTCCAATCGTTATTTGCCAACGCATCCAGAATTTGAATGAAATCATAAACTATATTGTTAAACGAATTTAAAGTTGTATCTACTGTATCAAGAACATCTTGGCTGGTATCCAAAACATCTTCGTATATATCTCTGCCTGTTTTGCCAAATATTTTTTCGATTTCTGGAGATTTTTCTCTTAAATAATCTATGCCATCTTGCGTAGTTTCTTTAATTTCATCCCAATTTTCAACAAATTTGCCGACCAAAACCACTAATGAACCGCCAGCTATAATTGCTAAATTACCAGTTGCAACTCCAACACCAACAGTAGCTTCTCCAATATCTGAAATTGTTTTTCCTAGGTTTTCCAGACTTGGGTCATCAGCATATTTTTTTAAATCTTCAACTCCATCTACTACGCCTTTGACCGCCACGCCTATGCCTGCCGCTTTTATTAAAGATAATTTTGTGGCAACTAATCCTAAATTTGTAGCGATTTCAGATAATTTTAATGCTCCCAAGGCTGTACCTATTCCAATTAATGATTTTTTAACGGTATCGCCATTATCTCCAAACCATTTAATCCATTGCGGTACTTCTATGTTTTCAAAATTAGCCAAATCAAAAGATGGTGTCAAAAACCCGTTTCCAGTTCCTCCTTCAGCTAAACTTTGATTTAAAATACTTAATTCATCAAAGCTTGCTAAATTATTTTTAATTTCTTTTGTGCTTTTGGCAACACCGCTTGCACTTTTTGCCATATTTTGAAAATCTTTAGCCGATGCAAATATTTTTTTGCCAAACCACGCATTCGCTAAGTAATTAACGTATGTCATTAACGTTGCAACGAGGTTAACTATTTTCTCTAAAATAGGTGCAAGCCCATAAGCCAACGCAAATCTTATATATTCCAAATCTTTTGCATATTGCTCATTATATTGTCCCCACGTGCTTGATGCTCGTCTTAACAATGAATATGCAGAACGAACACTCAGAACAGCTAATGCTAATTTCCCAACCTTTTTTATAGAGCTTGTAATGCCATTTTCTATATTTTTTAGTGCCGTTTGTTGCCTTTTTAGGCTAATTAAATCTATTTTGTCTTTTAATTTATCAACTGTTTTTATTGACTTTTCATATTGTATATTGGTTTTTTCTATTTTGCTATTTAATTTTGATTGTTCGTTTTCAGCTTCTTTAAGTTCTGCCGACAATTCAGCAACAGTTTTTACTTCTTCTTTATATTGCTTTTCAATTCCAATTAATACGGAAGCTTTTGCTCTATCACTTCTTGCTTTTTCAAGTGCATTTGATAGTGCTTTTGCGTTTTCTTTTGCCTCATTTAATTTGTTAGTCAATGTTTCCACTTCAGTATTAACATCCGATATTTTAGACTTATATTCTTCTGTTTTTTCATTTAAACTTTGTTGCTTTTTTTCTTCATCATTTATTTTATTTTCAAGCTCTTTAAGTTGTTTTTCAAATTTTACAGTATCAAGTTTTGTCCCAATTGTTATCCATCCATCCATTTTTTTCACCTCTTTCTGAATCCCATTTGTTGAATGAATTGTTCAACACTCTTTTCTTGTTCTTCGGATAATTTAGGGGTTTGTTTTTTCAATGCGACCGCTTCTTTTTGCTTTCTTATGGCATCTAATGTTTTTTGATCTTTGATTCCGCTTGTATCATATGTTCTTATTTCTCTTACTCGATTTAAAACACAATCTGGTTTTAATCCATTAAGTAAGTCCATAAATTCCCACCAGTGCATATTTGTTTCATATACATTTGGTATGGCATAATCAGTATAAAAACTTGCTTTAATATATGACTCGTCTTGGCTATAATCCATGTCAAGCTCCGAATTATCGTCGTTTAATTCTTTGCCGCAAGACAAATAAAATAATCCCTTTTTAATTAATTCTTTATAATCTGGGGGATTATTTAATCCTTCATCGCCAAACAATAAATATATAATTGCAAGAGCTCGCTCTTCTCCTCTTATTTCTTGTTGTGATATCCTCTGACATTCTATTGCAGTTTTAAAATCCGTGTCAATTTTATATAATTTCCCTCCAACTTCAACATACTCTGGATACTTTGTCATATAACATTATTTCCTTCGTTTTTCTTATATTTTTCTTTAATGTTTTGTATTATTGTTTTGGAAGTGTTTTTTAATGGCGGAATAATTTGTGTAAGTGTGTCAATAATATCATTGAACATTAACATATAGGGTTTTCTTCCATTTAAAATTTTTTTGGTTGTTCCCTCGCCAATAAAATCGTCAATTGTTTTTTCTTCTTTTTCCATAAATTCTTTGCAAGCTTCTCTTGTAGCCTTGTCATATTCTGTAGGAAATTCGCCCTCTTTGTTACAAGTTTCTTCTATTTCTTTTAATTTGTTTTGCACTTCCTCAATATTTTTTTGATGTTTAATTTGACATTCGTTAGCACGGAATGAGAAGTCAATATCCTCTGGGTCAATCTCAATAAATTCACCAGTATCGTTTCCTTCTGCATCCTTAATCCCAAATCTTTGAATGCTTCCTTTTCCCAATTCTATATACTCCATAAAAACCCCCATAAAAAATTAGGGATTGAGTGTGTCCCAATCCCAATAATTAAGTTCTAAATTGATGCAGATGGTGTGAATGATGGAACACCGCTCGAAATTGTTACAGTTCCGTCAACAGGGTCACCATTAAAATAAATTGTATATTCAATTTCTTCACCACTATAACTATTAATTGTAATTAAGCAATCGCTTTTCTTTGCAGGGTAATTACCATCGCTACCGCCCCAAGTATCAACCTCAAGAATGTGAGATGCACAATTAAGTTTGTCTCGCAAAGAGTTAATATAAATAAATTCGTCATCATGCTTGTAACATTTTTGAGTGATGCTCAATTGCTTTTGGTTGCTCTCATGGTCTGACCTAGCAGAATCTTCAATAATCCATTTTTCTGTGTTTACTTGTGGATTGTATGCGGTGCTAGCCTCATTTATACCAATACCAATTACTTTCCAAGTCGCCGTAGAACTTGGTGTGGTGTCTAAAAACTTAATGTATTGGCTTCTTTTAATTTTTTTAATGTCATCTGGTATTACAGCTAATCCCATTTTATTTCCTCCTTTACTTTCCAAAATTCTGAATATCTTTTGCAGTTTGAGGCTCAATAAAACCTTTTTCATTTAGATATACAAGTTGTTCCTTTGTTTGAACGTTAACGTCGTCATTTTCATCATAAAAAACTCCGTTTAATGAAAAACTTTTAATTGCTTTTACAGATTTCATTGTGTCCCCCTTTCTATATAGATGACGGCTGACTACTATCAATCATATAATCAACCTCTATCTGTATATCAAATTCAGCCGTATTTGTGGTCGCATTATTCATGCTACCACAATTTAGGCATTTTATTTCTTGAATGCCGTTTATTTCAGGCAATATGCCATTCTCGTTGTTGTATCTTATAATTTGTTCAAAAACCTCGAAAAACCCAATATTAATCAAATTGTTTAGTGTGTCTTGCGAATAATTGTTTCGACTTCTAAAAGAATACACATCTCTATGTATTTCATTTCCAGTTATCCACTTTTCCACAGACTTATCCACAGGAATCTTATCAAGAGAATAATTGTTAGGGTCAGCAGGCAACATATTAGCATTAATTAAATACTTTGTATCAGTCAATAACGTGTCTATAATTGAGATTAAATAGGCTCTCAATTTTGTTATTCTTAATTCAGTTGTATCAATTACATTTGTGTTAATATTTGCCATCTACTCACCCCTTTTAACATAATCTTGTACCTCTTCTACTACATTTGGCATTTCAGCGCTTGCCATTCTTTTATCCCAATATGGGCCTGTTCCGTGGAGTTGTATAGTTTCTTACTGGCCCTTTTGTATAACCAACATATTGAGCATGAGCGTAAGGGCTTTGATAAGTTATAGAATCAGCCTGCAAGTTTACTGTTTCTCTTAATACTCCAGTATCTCTTGGGACATATTTGTCCATGTGCTTATAGCAAGTATTAGTAAAAAACTTTTGTACTCTGCCATTTGGCTCTATTCCTAAATTCATTTTAATTTCGCTTATAGGTTTTAGCATATTAGCTTCCCTCCAAGTGAATGTGTGGATTTTCTCCAAATGTATTATCAGTAATCTGTGTTATATTATATGCTTCGTTCACATCAGATTGGCTTTCAATGGCTTGTTGTATGTTACCCTTACAAACTATATCCCCTATTTCGAAATTGCCTATAAAGAGATTTTCGTTCGTTTCATAAGGTATTCTTATTCCAATTCTATTATTGAATTGATATCCATCACGAACCACACTACCTTTTACGTTAAATACCCATGCATGTGGATAATAATATCTAGTCCATGTTTCAAGCCTTGTTGTTTCATCTGTTCCTTTGTGAAATACTGTTATGTCTGTGTTTGTTATCATCTATCCCACCCCACAATACAAATAAGGTGTTCCATCTTCTAATTGGCAAGTCAATAAATAATCTCTAATAATGTCGTCATATTGCTTTGTTTCTTTTGTGCTGTCTATTGTGCCATAAGACACACTATATCCATCTGTATTTTCGCTTGCTATATTCTTAGCTTTTTGGGTATCATTATTATTCATAACTTCAATAAGCCTAAATATACAAGCTTTAACCTCTGTAATTTGACTAGGCAAGTTTTTAAGTCTGCCTAGTGTTCTTTCGTCTACTTTTCTTCTAGCTCTAAGTTCTAATACATTAAAAGGCACTTCATCTAAACTACCGCCCAATTGTCTGTATTCTGCATACGTTAGATATTGTTCGCTAAAATTCATTTGAAATGCCTCCTTTCATTATAAACTTGGTACTGTTGCTGGCTTTAAGCTTGCAAATGGGAATCTTGTTGCTGTTTCGTTTAATGCGTTAACTGGGTTTGGGATTTCCCAACCTAATCTCATAACTACACGTAATGCAACCATGTCATCTTGTGCTAAGTTATAAAGAATAGAGCCATCTGTGTCTTGAATTACTGCTTGGTCTAAAATCTTGTACGTTACGTCTTGCCTAATGGCATATACTGCTTGGCTAAAATCACCAGCAATTAAAGTAGATACTGTTTTATCCCATACACCGTTATCCATAAATTCTCTTCTAACTTGACCAATTTCAGTAGTATTTAAAGGTTGTCCAGTTGTATCTAACATCATTCTGAATTTACCCTTTAATCCAACTCCACCTAAAATTCCATTTACGTTGTATCCTGACTCTTCAACTTTTGTCATAACATCGTTAATGTCTGAATATAATCCGTTGTTTGTTGCGTTTACTTCTGCTCCCGCGCTAATTACAGAAGGAACTAGACCAGCTCTCCAATCACTTGGTTTATCTACTCCGAAGAACATAGCATTATCGATTTTCTTTGCAAATGCTTCAACTATTCTTGGTCTTACTTCTGCCCAAATATCAATATCAGCATCATTTAATACGTTCTCTTTAATTGGAACAATTACTGCAAGTTCCGCAGCGTTAATATATTTTTTATCCCATGCCATTTTAGTTGTATTTTTTCTACCATTGTTTGAAGTTTCATCAACAAAGTATGCTACTGGTAAGCTATCTAATACTCTTAGTTTTGTTTTGTCGCTTGTCATGTTAGGTAATCTTCTAAACATAGACAATGCTTTTGATTCTTTCGTTACGCCTTCAAATATTTCATTTGCAACTTGTGTTTCAATAAGCGCATCAACATCAGTTCTATTAATAACTGCCATTTTTCATCTCTCCTTTTTAACTTTGTCTTGAGCTTCTTAAAAGCCCATTCATAATATCATTCGTTGTTGTTTCTCTACCAACTCCGCTATTAAGTGATGGAGCTGTTTGAGTCTTTTTAATTTGCATTTCCCCAAAATACTGAGGATTATCTTTTTTGTACTTTTTTAATGCTGTATCAAAATCTGTTGTGTCATTTACCATTTCTAGCACTTCACTTGTTACAAACCTTGCAAATTCTTTCTTAACATCTGTGCTTCCTACTTTTACTTGTGCTTCAAGTAGTGCAATTTGTTTTTCCAAACTTGCTTTTTCGTTTGCTAAAGTTGTGTTGTTTTGGGTTAACTCGTTTATCTTGTCATTTTCCGTCTGATTTGATTTCTTCCATGCTAAAAACTCTTTGTACTTTTCATCTTTTTGCCAATCTGAATTGGCTTTTCTAACACCAGCATTAAAAGAATTGTCTAAATCTTGTTGCGTAAATGTTTTTTCAACAGTTTCTTCTTTTACTTCTCCAT
>Ga0310690_10007056_pt1 | contig 14568 bp, 13 predicted proteins | sample AusTroGonzalo_MG_2_FD_207661 | JGI IMG/M metagenome (GOLD analysis project Ga0310690, IMG submission 207661) | Bovine rumen microbial communities from tropical cattle in Woodstock, Queensland, Australia - Gonzalo_04 (v2) (version 2) | ecosystem: Host-associated > Mammals > Digestive system >...
TTTTGAGCCTAAATAATCAAATTTCTTGTATTTCGGCCCCAAATACCCCGTTTTATGTTCAGTCCGGATGCCGTAAGAGTGTATAATTTCATAAACAATCAAAATCATTTATCAATTCGTTGCTTTAAGGAACAAACTCAGGAAATGCAAAAGGAGCAGGACAAAGGAATAATCCATTCTTGGAACGCACTGCGTTTCCTGTTCATTTGGTGCGTCGTTTACTATCACACCAACTCGGGTTACTTCTTTAAGGAAAACCTTTCCTTCCTGGCCGAATACGGCGGATTTTTGGGCAATTACTTCTTTTTCTTCATTTCCGGAATTCTGATCTCCAAAAGATGCAGGAGCGGGATAATCAAAGACGGCGCCACCTTGGACAAATTCATCATCCCCAGGATCCTCAAGTTTTATCCCGTCTACATGTTAAGCGAGTTGCTTATCATAACTTGGTCCGTCGTAAATTTAGGGATCAAGGGCATCAGTGTCACTCACCTGTTAACTGACGCGCTTCTCATAACAAACGGCTGGTTTATTCCGGGAAATCAGGTGCCTTACAACTTTGCGGCCTGGTTTGTCTGCGTGCTCGTCCTTTGCTATTTGCTCTATTTCTTAATCTGCAAACTGTCGCGCAGATCTGACAACCTCTATTTCCTGATCATCACATTCATGTTTATCCTTGGACTGTTTCTCAAAAGGGCGGATCTTTCCATTCCCTTTATGTACAGGACCTCCGGAGAAGGCTACATGTGCTTTTTCGCAGGCGCCGTTTCATGCCACCTGTGGGATATCTGCGTAAAGAAGCACGAAAGGCTCTTCTACGTCATTTCCGCCTGCGTATTGGCGGCAATAATCATCGGAACCGTCCTTATCGGCGCCAAAACCCTTTGGATCGATGAAGGCATATTCGTCCTGCTCATCTCAGGCTCATGTCTGTTGTTGGCCAAGCACCGGAAGATTCAACCGTTTTTCAAGAACCAGGCCGTCAGCTTCATATGCGGTCTCAGCATGGAGATATATTTCCTTCATCTTCCCCTGTGGCTGTTCTACAAGGAAGTGATCAAGGCTTTGGGCCTGGTGATCACGGACGGCATGAAATACTACGTCATCTATCTGATAACCCTGACTGCAATAGCCGCAGTCGTCAGCTTAATATTCAAACGCTTGAAAGGAATAAAGGCTTCTTAAGGCTTCACGGATCAATTGTATCCAACGACGTCCGCCACGCCCTTCATAAGCGTAAACGACTCGAATATGTTCTGGGGAGACCTGTCCGTCAAAGGTGAAAGGATCACGCCGTAAGTGCTGCTCGCGGTCCACTCGTAAGCAATGCCGTCCTCGCCGATGCCTGCATACATCGTCATGTGCTGGCCCTTCGTCTTGCTCCAGTCATGATTGAACCAAACGAAGACGTCTCCGGGCTTTGCATCGATCTTTTTGAGATACTCCACCCATTCCTCATTGGACCATCCGAGAACGCCGTCAGAGTAATCGTCAAGAGACACTTGCGTGTACTTGATGCCCCTGTTCTTAACGATCGTCTTGAGAAAATGGCTGTTTACGGAAGCGGTCCCGTTACGGCACCATCCGTACTTGTCCTTGTAGCTCGTGATGCCGCAGTAATTTACGCCTATGCCGTAAAGTTGCGATCCGTCTGAGCGGGTGCCCTTCTTGTATTTCTTGGTGAACTTGGCGGTTCCCAAAGCCACCCTGAACGCAAGAGAAACGGAGCCCGCGCAGTCGGTGTAGCCCTGAACCATCTTGCCCATGTGGAAATATCCGACGTCCTTCATGTATTCGAAATTCTTGATAAGCTGCTTTCTGAACGCGTCAGGATCCGTATAACCGTTTTCCAAAATGCTCTTATAGGTCATTATTGAGTTGGCGTCCGTTGCGGCGTAATAGGCGTGAGGCTTGTCACTCTTTATGCCGCCCTCGTCACCCGGCTCTCCCGTTCCCTTTTCGCGGAGCACTATCTGGATCTTCTCCATCCTGCTGCAAAGGTTCGAAGAACCCGCGGTCTCGCCGTTTTCCGTCCAGTCGAGCCATCCTTGGTTCTGAACGAAAACGCGGTAATAGACGTCGTAATGCTCAGCCATGTCTCCGGTCAGCTTTATCTGCAGGGCCTCAACCCTCTTGCCGGTCTTTTTCTGTCCGCTGAACGAGCCGTTGGAGACCCAGGAAGTCCATTTGCCGTCCTGAAGACAAGTCCTGTACATGATCCCGCCAAAGTATTTCGAAGGCGCAAGCGAGATCGTGATGCCGTCAATGCGCTTTCCTGAAGTGCCAGAAGCCAAGCCGTCCTTGCTCCAGTTCTTCTGCCAGCCGTAATCCTGGCCTCTGAGCCTGTAAACGACGGAAGCTGCCGCATTCCGCTCAATGGGAACGAGCCTTACCTGAAGCTCTTCGATCCTTCTGGTATCGTACATGGTACCCGCGAGAGCTCCGTCCCTGACCCATCCCTGGGCATCGGAAATCGTGCTGAGCAAGGCTTTGTATTCAACGGAATAATGGCTTGCGAGCTCGCCCGTGAGCTTGATCTGTATGGCTTCAATCCTGAGCTTCTTCTTTTTGGTGCCGATCATCTTTCCGGACGCGGACCATGCGGTCCACCCCTTTTTCCTGACGTAGGCCCTGTATTGAATGCCGCCTTCATATCCGGTGTTGTTCTTAAGGGTTATGGAAAAGGATTCAAGCCTCTTTCCCTTTGTGCCGACGGTCAGGACGCCGTCCTTGAATGTTCCGTTTTTGGTCTTTCCGGTCTGAAGGTAGCCCTTTCCCGAAAGCGTGTATTTGAGTTCCTCAGCGGCTTCGCCTGAAGGCTGCCGTGATTCTTCCTGCGATGGATCAACGGGCTCAGTCTGCTCGTCAGAAGGCTTTTCGGCGGGTTCGTCTACGGGATCTTCTGAAGGCTCTTTTGAAGATTCCTTAGAAGGGTCCTCCGAAGGCTCTGTTGCCGGCTCTTCTGTAGGTTCAGTTGAAGGTTCTTCCGTTGGAACTTCAGACGACTCTTCCGGCTTTGTTTCCGGAGCGGGTTCTTCAGGATCCTCGTCTGCTTTTTCGGGAGCATTTTCTTCAGGATTTTCTTCCTTTTCAGCCGAGGCGGTCGTTTCCTTTGATTCGGCCTTGCCGTCGTCTGCTTCAATTTCTTCGGTCGCGGAAGGCGGCTGTTCTTCATCAGCGTAGACAATACCCGCAGGAAGGAATCCTGCGGACAGATAAAGGCAGGTAACGGCCGCCAAAGCAGCGGCAAATGCCTTTTTCAATAGAGGTATGGTTGTTTTAGAATCCAGCCTTTTCACCATTTCTTAATTATATTAAAGTCGTTACGCCGATTTCAACAAAAAAACAATTCAATTCCGTGACTTTCGATTATAATTGAATGAAAAGGAGTTCAAATGGCGGATTTTACCATCGCGGAAGCGAAAATCAGAATACTCTACCTTGTCTGCCGCGTTCCCGGCATCAGCTATCACCTGCTCATGAACAGGTGTCTTGACCAGCTCTACGCTGACTTCTTCACTTTCAGCCGTGCTTACGAGGAACTGATAGCGGGCAATCTGATGGACCGCACTTTTGATGACGGAGATTCCTCCAACGCGATCGGCGGCACTGAAACCCTTACGATCTCCGCAGGCGGCAAAGCCCTTTTGGACGACGCTATGCCCGCGATCAATTCCACCGTAATCGCAAATCTCGAAGCATCCGCAAAGGAACTCGCAGAAGAGATGCGCCTCGCCGCTTTGGTTACAAGCACCAAGACTCCCACTCCCGAAGGCCTTTGGAAGGTTACCTTGTTTTCGGACAATTCCGGAAAACCTTTCCGCTGCGAACTCACCGTCGGTTCAGAAGACGAGGCGTCCGAGCTTTGCAGGGCATGGAAAGTTTCCTACGGCAGCATTCCGTCACAGCTTTCCGACCTTATAAGGAAAAAGAACTGACTTAAGTCTTCTTCGTACTCCTGATAATGTAATACTCACCGGGCTGAAGGTTGTTCCTTAGGCTCTGCGATCTGAGCTTTCTTTCTGTCAAAAGCGTTCCATTCGGCGAATACCTGTAAACCGTGCTCCTCGACTTTCTGACGGCATTGTCGTTGATGAGGAAGCTCTGCTGGGTGTTTGAAGAATTGGCGATTATCATGCAGAAGTCATCACCATCGTAGAAGACGGCGGATGAGCACATGTTCTTGAATACTTCCGAAGACCCCTTATGCGCGGCGTCAAGCGGATCGGCTATTTCCACATACAGTTCCTTCCATCCTCGGAATGATGAAAGCTCGCCTGAAACCTTCATGGCCAGGATGAATTCCTGAGCGTTGACGAACATGCTGTCATCAGTGTAGGAAGCATGTTTGAAGCTTACTTCGGCATCGAAAAGGAAGGTCTCTGCGAACTCGCCCTTGTCAGACGTGACGAGCGACACGATCTTTGCGGCATTGAGGCCGTCGTTGACCTTGACCGAATTAACGTACTCTCCCCTGTAACCGCTTGATGCAACGTGCGGAACGTCGTACTGGGCAACGGAAAGCGACGCTTCGGCATTGCTGATGAATGTGGCGCTCTTGTCGTTGTTTCCGATCACGAGAGGCATCGTATGGCTGTTTGCAGACGACATCATCACGCCGCCGTCATAATCCATGCCGTCGAGGAAGATCGTCTTGTCCTTGATGTCCGTAAAGTATTCGGACTGCGAGAACATGGAGATGACGAAATTAACGTATGCCGCCCTCTGAGTGTCGCTTATGAAGAAACCCTCGCTGTCCGCGATCTCGATGTACACGTGGTCAAAGCGGCGCGCCCAGGGCATTGCAGTTCCGTTGTCGATCCTTCGCCTTCCGTATTCCGACGAAACGGATCCGCACAGGTATTCAAGGAAGCTGTTAACGTCATACGAAGTCGCGCACGAGCCTATCCTGAACCAAGGAGCGGAACCGCAGGAATTTACCATTCTGAGGCTGTCCTCAAGGGAATTGCAGACTGAGACCCTCTTCTGCTTTCCTCCGATCACGTAGTCCGCCGAATTCGAATCGCCGCTCAATCCGTAGAAAGCCGATGAAGAGAATCCCGACGAAGCAAAATTCAGGTTTGCGAGCCTGATGGCCGCAGGACTTCCGCTTTTCAGGACGTCTTGATAATGAGTCGGAATGGCAGCCTGACGGTATGAATCGGGACCGAGATACACGTTGTCGGCGTAGAGTGTGCCGGATCCTTCAAACGCAATGTTTATCCTTATCTCCTCGTCATCCTTGATCATCTGTTCGGTAACGGCGAAAACGTAGTCGTACTGCTTGTAGGAAGTCGTGATCTTGTTTATGACCGTACCGACCTTTCCAAAAGACTTTCCCTCTATCCAGAGATAGACCTTTCCGGAAACGTCAGGCGACTTCAGCCATGCGCTGATCCTGTAGAAGGTATCCGCCTTGAACGAATCCGTCGACAACCCGCAAAGCTTTTGAGACAGGGCGTGCAGGTTTTCCCCGCTGCCCGTGAGCCTCGCGCAGTTGGCGCCGCTGTATGAATTGTTGGACTGGGCAAAAACCGTGCCCTCGCCATAGACGTCCCATGAACCGTTTTCGGACAGGTGCCATTGATCCTTTTTGCCGTTGTCGACCGCTCCTCCGCAAGAGCTCTCGTCTTCACCAATGAAGATGATGTCATCGGCCATTATCGAGCCTTCCTGAACGGTACCGCTCACGTCTATCTCTGACAGTACCTGCGCTCTGAAAATGCCTTTTCCGGAATCGAAAACGATCTTGTCGGAATAGTATCCCAGCAAGCGCTCGATCAGGACGTTCTCCGAAGTAAACGCGCTCAAGGTGCCGGTAACGGGATCAATGGTAACGGCCTTTCCGTCATTGTGAGTCGCGACTATCAGGCCGGAATCAGACATCGTAATGGAAACCGGAATGTCGGGCTGTGCAAGAGGAGATTCCGACTCCGTCAGGGTTATTCCTTCCTTGTTGGAAACGACGGTAATGACAACGCCGTTCTCATTGATGAAGCAAGCCTTGCCGTTTCTTCCCGCCGAAGACGCGATCTTGACCTGAAGCGCTTTTGACGAGCCCGCGAGGCCGAAGACTATGCCGTTTGATGAGGTGTAGACCTCTCCTGAAGAAGTCACAGCGACAAAGCCGGTGTCATACGAAAGGAACCTGGTTATGCCGGAAGAAGACGGGATCTTGGAATAATAGACCTTGCCGTCGCACACGCCGACGACCGTTCCGTCGCCAAAGGCCGCGGCAGCCGTCTTGCCGACCGCACCGCTGCCCGCAAAACCGGATTTGCCGTAGTCGGCGGGTTCTTTTGCGTTAGCGTCGCCAGCCCTGTTGAAGTTCTTTCCGTCCGTGGACAAGTACAGCTTTCCGTCAAGCGAAACGGCCATGACGAAGGAATCGGCACAGGCAATGTCCATAAAGCTCTCGTTGCCCGAGACCCTGCCCGCGAGCTGCTGGCTGGTAATGTCGTAAAGAATGAATCCTTCCTGAGTAAGCGCGCAGACGGTTCCTCCGAAGCCTCTTACCTTCACGATCGAATCCTCGCCGTAAAGGCCCCTTATGTCGTCCAAGGCAGCCACCGCGCCAAGCCTCGCGGACTCAAATCCGGTAACCGTTCCCGAATACTTCTCGTTCATTACTCCGTCTGCGTCGATCGAAACGATGCGGACGGAAGCTCCGGAAGCGACCTCCCCTTCAAATCCGCTCTTGAGAACGGCGTCAGGCTTGAGGTAAACGGCATTTCCGGAATTGCCCGCGACAAGCATGCTGTAGTACTTGCTCCTGCTTTCAAAAGACGCGTCGCTTATCATGTTGACGTTCGGAATCAGGGCGGCATTTACGCCGGTACCGGCCGCCGTGTCGCCTATGTCAGTTTCAGTCGCGGTAACGGTGACAAGCTCGGTCCTGTAGCTGAAAAAGCCAACGGAAAGCATGAACAGCGCAGCAGCCGAGATCACGGCGACAATGGTGATCAGGTATACCGCGACCTTCTTGCGTCTGGCGTTTCCGAATCTGAACAGGTCAAGCTTACTCACTTACGGCCACGCTTTCAGCCTTTGCTTTCAGGCGTTTTTTCGAATGGTTCCGCAGAGCGAAAAAGGCAACGGCGCCAGGGACCATCATCAGGATGCAAACCACATTGACGGTGGAAATGATCTCAGTCCTTAACTTAGCGGGAAAATTCAGCTGTTCAAGCTTGAGGAACTCACCCAAGCCCGAGCCGAGGAGATTGAATATCGAATGCATCGCAACTGATGCAAAGATGTTTTCGGTGTAGTGATAGACTGCTGTCAGTATCATGCCGCAGATGACGGCATACGCAGTATGTATGGATACGCGGTGCATGATGCCGAATATGGCCGCGGTAATGAGCATGGCCGCAACGGGCCTCATCTTCATCTTGAGGATGCCGAATATGGCTCCCCTGAAGATAAACTCCTCTTCCAACGGAACGATGAAGCAAAGCGAGATAAGATACAGGATCGAATCCCAGAACGGAACCGCTTCCTTGTCGACCGAGGCATATCTGTCAACGGACTCCCTGTATTCGGCCATCTGGTCCGAAACGGGCTTTAAGTAATCGCCGATCTTGTCCGAAACGATGATGAAGGTAAAGACGAAACCGAGCATTCCGAGCGTCAGGACGATCACGAGGACCACGTCGGTAAAGCTTGTCTTGTTCACCTTGAGAACGGGTCTTTTCTTTAATTTGCAAAGCAGGAAGACAAGACCGAACATGACGGCATTGACGCTTGCCGCCGTTATGGATACGAGTCCCCTGTAGATCTTGGTGTTGTAACCGGCCATCTTGAATCCGGTCATGATGAAAACGTCAAGGTAATTGAATGCAAGAAGGACCGCGACAGCCAGTCCCAGGGCGATCAGCCATCCGGAAACCTTCTCGATGAATTTCATTCAGCCGCGCTTTCTCCGGATGCCACTCCGTTCCTGGTCTTTTCGTCAGGCGTCTTGGACGCGTAGAATCTGCGCATGAAGCAAACGAAGGCACGGTCAAGCTCGTCCTTGTCCTTTATCGAGTACAATATCTGGTCGCCTTTGGGTGAGCGTCCGGAGCGCATTATTACAAGTTCCGGAGGGTTGTGGTTGCCGTTGTCCGGAACGTAGTTGTACATAACGAAATATTCCGCTTTCTGCAAAAGGAAAGTGTCTATGACCGAAAGGTAATACTCCTTATGGCTGTATGCATCACGTATTACCAGAAGGTCATCCCCGCCCTTGTCGGACTTCAATGACTCTCCCGCCTGCTTGGCCTTCAGCGCTTCCTTTATGGCCCTCTTCTTGCGAAGGCCCGCGGGCTTGTTATTCGTCTGATTCTTCATCGTCTCCGTCAAGCTCGTCGCAGAGCTTATCGTAATAATCGTAGATTACGTCAGCTTCGTTTCCGACAATGGTCTGAAGCATGGGCTCGCCGTTGGATTCAACGGTCTCCATGATGATGTATTCATAATCGGCATCGGGATCGTCAGTCGGCTTGAGGAGTACGACGTACTCTTTGCCGTTCATGTTGAAGGTGTCGTTGACAATGAATTCGATCTCTTCACCCGTCTCTTCGTCCGTCAGAGTGATGGTACGTTCCATGTCGACTTCCATTTCAGAGATGGCACTGAGCATCTCGTCCTTGCTGTTAACGGGCTCGTTCTGGTTCATGTCTTTATCTTCAGCCATAATTATTATCTCCTTCTCGGATAAAAAATAATAATTATTATAGCATATCGAGATATTCCTGCAGAATTATCTCTGCAGCGACCTGATCTATCACCTTTTTCTGTTTTTTCGCCTTGATGTTGCAGTCATGGAGGTATCTTGAGGCCATGACGGTCGTGAAGCGCTCGTCCTTAAAGACCGGCTCGATGCCGCATGCTTCCTTGAGCTTTTCTCCGAAGGCCTCGGCCTTGGCTTCCGTCTCGGACTTGGTGCCGTCCGTCCTCGTGGGTTTTCCGAGAACGATCGCGTTGACGTTCATTTCCTTGATTATCTCGCAAATGCGGTTTATCGCCCAAGAGTCGTCAACGCCGTTCCAATTGACGGTCTCATAGCCTCTTGCGATTATCCTTGATTCATCTGAAAGCGCGACTCCGATATGCTTCATGCCGAAATCGATGCCCATAATACGCCCTGCGGGTTTAGCCATTAATTTGTCCTCGTGAAAAGATTACAGCCTTGAGCAGTAATCACTGATGATGACCTCGAGCAGTTCGTCGCGGTCAATTCTCTTAATAAGGCCCCTTGCGCCCTTGTAATTCGTGATGTAGGTAGGATCGCCCGAAATGAAGTAACCCACCAACTGGTTGATGGGATTGTAGCCCTTCTCTTTCAGTGCTGAAAGCACATAGGACATGAGCGCGTGAACGTCCGCGATCCTGTCGCCTGAAAGATTGAATTTTGCGGTGCTGTCTTCCAAAAGCCTTCCTCCTGACAAGGGAATATCCTTATACAGTTGTATTTTAGCACATTTGGATTTTAAATTGTAAAGTTTCTTTATAAAATCAAAGACCGATTTTAAGGACAATCCCAGCCCCGTCGGTTCCGGTAACAACGCCTCTAACTATGTCTCCTGCGGCCGGTACGCCTGCTCCGGCGTCAAAATGAGCCTCTGCCCTGACGTAGTTTCTCGTGTATCCCGAGGCTACCGAACCTGTAACCTTCTCGATCAGGATCTCCTCTTCCTTGCCTGTAAGTCCTTTTGCAAATTCGGAGGAAAGGTCTGATGCAAGCGCCAAAAGCCTTGCCTCTCGCTGCTTTTTCACTTCATGTGCGACCTGCTTCATCTCCGCAGCCTTAGTACCCTCTCTAAGTGAATAAGGGAAAACGTGGATCCTCGCAAAGTTCATCTTCTTTGCAAATTCCATCGTTTCTTCAAATTCCTCATCGGTCTCACCCGGGAATCCGACGATGATGTCAGTAGTCAAAGACATGTCCGGGAAACGCTCCCTGAGACGCTCTACGCGCGATGCGTAGCCTTTTGAATCGTAGTGCCTGTTCATCCTCTTAAGGACCGCGTCAGAGCCGCTCTGGAGCGACAGATGGAACGACGGGCAGACGTGCTTTAAGCCTGCAAGAGCGTCGATGAAATCATCGGTCATGGAGATCGGTTCAAGAGACCCCAAACGCAATCTCTCGAGGCCTTCGACCGAATCGATCTCCCTCAACAGATTTGCCAGGGACATTATGTCTTCGCCCCTGTCCTTGCCGTAAGAACAAAGATGGATGCCCGATACGATTATTTCCTTAAAGCCTTTGGAAACAAGGTATCTTGCTTCCTTTATGCAGGCTTCCGAACTTCTGCTCGCGACCCTTCCCCTGGCGAACGGGATGATGCAGTAGGTGCAGAATGAATCGCACCCGTCCTCTATCTTCATGAACGCGCGGCAGCCTTCGGGAGACAAAACGCTTCCGAAGTCATGATATTCGTCCTTTTTGGATACTTCAGGCCTTATATGGTCCGTCTCATGGACAAGGGGCTTACGCTCTGCGAAAAGCTTTTCAGCCCTGTCGACGATGGTAAGGCGTTCCTTGGTTCCTGCGATGACGTCCGCGGCGACCTTGCCGTTGGCGGTCTCTGCCGAGCACCCTGCGGCAACCACGATCGTATCGGGGTTAAGCCTGGCCATCCTGCGGAGCATCTGCCTGGATTTCCTGTCCGCCTCGCTTGTGACCGAGCAGGTGTTGACCACGCAGCAGTCTGCGTCTTCGGGCTTTTCAGCAAGCTCGTGACCCCTTTCGAGGAACATGCTCCTCAAGGCGTCTGTCTCGTACTGGTTGACCCTGCATCCCAATGTCAGGAAATAGACCTTCATCCGTATGAGATTACTGTCTGACCTTGATGTGAACCTCTCTGAGCTGCTGCTCGGTAACGTCGCCCGGAGCGCCGCACAGGAGATCCTGGGCGTTTCCGTTCATCGGGAAGGCGATTACTTCCCTGATGTTCTCCTCGCCCTTGAGGATCATGATCATTCTGTCAACGCCGGGAGCCATTCCCGCATGCGGAGGAGCACCAAACTGGAATGCGTTGTAGAGCGCGCCAAACTTGGTCTTGAGCTCTTCTTCGGAATAGCCTGCGATCTCGAACGCCTTCTTCATGATCTCAAGATCATGGTTTCTGACGGCACCGGAAGAAAGCTCAATGCCGTTGCAGACGATGTCGTACTGGTAGGCAAGGATCTCGCCGGGTTCCTTTGTATTGAGCGCCTCAAGGCCGCCCTGCGGCATTGAGAACGGGTTGTGCGTGAAGATGTACTTGTGCGTCTCAGGATCCATTTCGAACATCGGGAAATCGTTGACGAAGCAGAATCTGAAAGCGTTCTCCTCGATGAGGCCGAGCCTTGCGCCGAGCTCGTTACGGATCTTGCCGGAGCACTCGTTTGCACGCGCCTCGTTATCGGCGATGAAGAAGATGGTGTCGCCTGCCCTAAGACCCGCGAGGTCCTTGAGCTCAGACTTCATGTCATCGGGAATGAACTTGTCGATGGGGCCCTTGTAGCTCATGTCCTCGAGTACTTCAAGGTAGCCGAGTCCGCCCATTCCGAGGTCGTCCTGAGCGAACTTGAGCATTTTCTCGTGCTGGCCCTTGGAAAGCTTTGCATGAACGTTGATCGCACGGACCGTCTTTCCCTGGAAAGCCTTGAAAGTGCATCTTGAGAAAAACTCGGATACGTCGATTATCCTCAAAGGATTTCTGAGATCGGGCTTGTCCGTACCGAATTCAAGCATTGCCTGCTTGTAAGGGATTACCGGGTAAGGTGCTGAGGTAACCTTTGCGCCCTTGGGAGCAAACTTCTCGAAAGCAGCCGTGAGAACTTCCTCACCTGCCCTGAAGACGTCTTCCTGTGTAGCAAAGCTCATCTCGAAGTCGAGCTGATAGAACTCTCCCGGAGATCTGTCTGCCCTTGCGTCCTCATCCCTGAAGCAGGGAGCGATCTGGAAATACTTATCGAATCCGGAGACCATGAGGAGCTGCTTGAACTGCTGGGGTGCCTGCGGAAGAGCATAGAACTTGCCCTTGAACTTTCTTGAAGGAACGATATAGTCTCTTGCGCCCTCAGGTGAAGAGCTCGTAAGGATAGGAGTCTGGATCTCAAGGAATCCCATCTCAGTCATCTTCTGTCTTAAGAAAGCGATGACCTGTGATCTGAAAACGATGTTGTCCTTGACCTTCTGGTTTCTGAGGTCGAGATATCTGTACTTGAGTCTTACGTCTTCCCTGATCTCCTTTGAGGTCATGATCTCGAAAGGAAGCTGGGTATAGACCTTTCCGAGGACATCCACCTTGTGTGCCTCAAGCTCGATCGTACCCGTAGCGATCTTGGGGTTATAGGTCTCCTCGTCCCTGTGCTCGATCTTTCCTGCGACAGAGATGCACTCTTCCTTGACCAGACCGTCAAGAAGGCTTGTGTCGCGCATGACGACCTGAAGCGTGCCGTACATGTCTCTTAAGTCGATGAATGAAACGCCGCCGTGATCTCTTATATTCTCGATCCAGCCGCATACTCTGAGTTCTGTTCCGACATCCTGCTCTGTAAGCTCGTTGATGTACTTGTCTCTGTAGATGTTGCTCATATCCGTTCCTTTCTATCCGGGAATAAACAAAAACGCCCCGAACTTAAGCCTCTCTTAAGTTCAGGACGAACAAAACATGTCCGCGGTGCCACCTGATTTACTCCGCAAAATACGCGAAATCGCTTTATACCGGTATGCTGATAGAGTTGTTATTCGTCGCCGGCCTCTTTCCGCTCTGCCTTTCAGCCCGGGGGCAAAGCTCTCTGAAGGCGAAATACCGTGACTACTGGGGTCTCCGTCATCGCAATTAACGGGAAGATAGTACATCATTTAAAAGCCCGTTGTCAACTAATAAAATATTTAGTATTTAAGGATTATACCTGCCTCTTGCATTCCTGAAGAGGATCTTTAACAGATTTCCGTTGCCCTTGAAGAAACTGATCTTTGTAGGCGTCTTCTCTTTTGCCGGATAGACCCTGGAAACGGGGATCTCGCAGGCTTTCATTCCAATTTGCGTCGCCCTGACGGACAGATATGCCAAAAGCTCATAGGTCATGAAGATATCCCTGAGCGGCTGAACCCTTTCGTCTTCAAGGTAACGCCTGGAATATCCCCTGTATGCGTTTGTCGTATCAGTGAATTTCTGATGTGCCGTAAGTGAGATAACCGGCGCATGAAGAAGCCTTACGGCCAGCCATCTGACAAAAGGAGTGTTCTCGGCATGTCCGCCTTTGACAAAGCGTGAGCCCTGGATCAGGTCAAAACCTTCCTCAAGCTTTGCTATGAATGAAGGAATGTCTTCAATGCTGTCCTTGTTATTGCCGTCTATGGTGATTATCCCTTTGTAGCCGTTCTCAAGAGCCCACCAGATGCCCATCCTGAGCTGTGCTCCCTGCTTGCCCTCATCCTTTTTGACAAGCAGCGCATTGACGTCCAGCGACTTAAGGATCTCATCTTCAGTCGATCCGTCCGTGGATCCGCCGTCGCAGATCACTATGTCGGCAAAGCCGGAGATATTGTGTTCCTTCGCCCTTTTGAGTTCAGTAATGATCCTCTCACCCTCATTGATTATCGGAATGAGGACTATGTAATCGTTTTTCTTTTCGCCGTATCGGGTGCACTCAAACCTGGGGACACCCGGCTTCTTCTCATATAACATCTTTGCCACTCTTGACGAACAGGTCAGATACGTATTCCATGACCTGTTTAACTTTGTCTAAGTTGTCCTGCTTCTTCATCTCGATGGAAACATATCCGCCGTAGTTCACTTTATCAAGCAGATTCCTTAAGTCTTCATGGATCTTTCTCTTCGTAACAGGTTCAAGATAAGGCTCGCTGATATGAACGTGATTTATGATCTCCGGTTTGCCATAAAGAATCGAAAGATCCTCGCCGTTTTCGATCACGGTTCCCATGTCGAGATTCAGTTTGAAACCCTCCGAATCAACCTCGGAAATGAGCTCTATTGCGGACTTCGTAGTATTGATGAAATTCGTGCCGTATATTGCAGGATTAGGCTCCATTCCTATGACAGTTCCGTTCTCTTTGGCGAATTCTCCCAAATGCCTGAAAAACTCCACTGCCACGGACCTGTCCGCTCCTTCTGGCATTATCCTGTTCTTGGGGCACCCGAAAACGAGATTTCCGCATCCGATGCTCTTTGCAAACAAAATGGCCTTCTCCGTATAAGATGTGAGTTCAAGGCGTTCTTGTTCACTGCCAAAGATCTTTTCTGACTTTCCGTACCAGATCGACTGCATGGAAGGAATGTTAAAACCATATCTCTTGTTCAGATCCAGCATGAAGTCATGCGCCCGGGAACACTTATCGTACGGCGTTTCAGGGAAGAGCCTGGTCGGTGCTATCTCAAGCCCGGTAAATCCGAGCTCTTTCATAAACGAATAGACCGCCCCATCGTTATCTGAAGTCCAGGCTATGTTGGATATCGATAATCTAGTCATAACGGACACCCTCCCGTCATCGATCCAACGAATCGGCAAATGCCATCCAGCACTTCGTCTTTGCTTTGAATATAACCGTTCCTCCCGCCGAACAGTTCC
>Ga0310690_10007057_pt1 | contig 14567 bp, 5 predicted proteins | sample AusTroGonzalo_MG_2_FD_207661 | JGI IMG/M metagenome (GOLD analysis project Ga0310690, IMG submission 207661) | Bovine rumen microbial communities from tropical cattle in Woodstock, Queensland, Australia - Gonzalo_04 (v2) (version 2) | ecosystem: Host-associated > Mammals > Digestive system >...
GAACTCGCCGCCCTTCAGGACAATCTGTCCGTCTTCCGAGTTGTCCTCGAAGTTTGCAGTGAAACCAGCGCCACCGTAGTTGAACACGCCGCCGTTCTGGATGTAGCGGGCATTGTTATATCCGCCAAGCGATTGGTTGTTCTTGCGAAGACAGATTGTCGCCTTGTCAACTGTCGCTGTGCCGGAGTTCAGTACGAAGTCCGAGTTGGGACCGTTGTAGGCGATAAAGAACTCATCGCCTGTGTGATGGACGGTTCCCCCATCAACGGAGAGGACTGACTTGATTGTCTTGTCCGTGCTAGTGCCGTCGTCGCCAATGCATATCTTGCCCGCTGTGAACGTCGTGCCTGGCCCGATGGACAGATATGCGGAAGGCGGATGGGTGCCATCTCCGCTGTTCCACGCCATGTAGAGGCTTTCGATATCGAACGTAGAGTCGTTGAACGTCGCGTTCACCGTAGAGTACGGGACAGCTCCAACGCCAAAGTTGCAAACAGAGACATTGGCGTCGGTGAATGTTCCGCTTTGGGACAAGAGTACGCCAACCGTATTCTCGTTGTCGACCACCCAACCCGAAGCCGGGACGCCAGCACCAATGCTCATGTTGCCGCCGAGAAGTTCAAAATCTCCGCTGATCGTGCCGCCGTAGTGGATGGTGCCACCCGTTTGCGTAAGCTTTGCACCCTCGGCAATGGTGATCGGTCCGTTGAACGTGGCAAGGCCACTCGAGTTCTTGATCATGTTCACGCCAGATTCAACCGTCAGTGGGACATCAGCCGGATAGGTGCCTCCCCAGAAGTCAACCGTGCCGCCCTCAATGAGCCTGACGCCGTTGTCGAGATGGTAGGTGGCGTTTTCCATGCGCAACACGCCGCCGTTAGTCACGACTATGGCGCCGAGGTCCACGGTAGCGTTCACAATGCCGAAACCCGTGGTGTTCTTGACCGTCAGCGTCTTGCCTGTGCCGCTGATGGAGGCAGAATTCCTTGCATACCCAGACAGTCCGCCGCGCACGTCCATGCGCTTCGAACCGCCAACGGAGGCATCTGCGTCCAGCACGAGATCGCTCATCGTGTGGAGGTTCTCCTCCCCGTTGTTCACAATCGCGCCCTGGCCGTTGAAGCCGTCGCCTGCTATGCGCACGAGCTTGTCGCGCGTCACGCTGGAACGCGCAAGGTCGCTGTTGTTCGTCGAGACGTTGTAGTTGACGTCCAACGTGCCTCCGTCCGCAACAACGATCGGCGAAGAGTCGGCTGAAGCGCCCAGCGCATCGCCGAGAAGGCTGTCGCCGACCTTGAACACGCCGTTGGAGACGATGATCAACTGGGAGTCCAACCCGCCGGTCGAGTTGAACGTCAACGTTCCCTCGCCTGCCTTGACTAAAGTACCAGGCCCGCCTAGCTTGCCCGCGCCGTTCAGCATCACGTCGCCAGCCGCGGCAAAGCTGACGTCATAGGCCAAAACGTCCGCCGGAAGCAAAATCGTCCCCGCATCGGCAACTGTCGCGTTCGCATAGTCGGTGAAAACGACCCGATCGCCCGCGGCGTTCGTCCAAGCATCGACCTCTATCGACCACCTTGGGTCGCCATCAGGATTCCAGAAGAGATTCTCCGCCGCCCCGCCGCCGGACGTCGGCGTATAGTAGAGGAATCCGCCAGAGATGGAGAAAGCCCCTGAAACGCCGTCGGGCACAAGCGCGGTGAACTTGGACTCGTTGTCGGCCGTAACGCCGCATAGAACGGGATTGGGAACGCCGTTGACAAAGTTGAAATCCGTCATGTCCACTGTCACCGTGCCTACATCCGGAAGCACGAGGGTGCCGTGTGAAACGTCAACGTATGTGTTCTGCGCAGGCTTGAGGGTGACTCCGGATTCAAGCGTGAGCAGATATTGGTGGCTGACCGCCACCGTGTTGGCAAGGGTGGAGCCGCTTTTCATCGTCAGGGGCCCGTGGCCGATTCCGTTCGGAGCCGACACCGTCATCGTGCCGGCCTTCACGACCGTCCCTCCGGTGTGCAACTTCGAGCGACCGCTCATTATGAGTTCGCCCTCACCTTCCTTCACGAGGCGTCCTTTTGTATTGCGCGTGAGGGAGTCGAAGACGACCGTATGCTCGGCTGTGTCGACTGTGAACGTGAAATAGCCGAACTCAATTCCCCAGTCAGACTCGGATGTTCCGTCGACCGGCTGGTAGATCGTCAAGTCGTCCTTAGCCGTAAGCTTAACGTTTTTGCAAAGGACGAAGTTGTAGTCCTTGTGGTACATGCCGAAGCCGCCTGCGCCCACGACGAAGTTCGTCACATATAAGTTGATGGCACCAACACCAGTCACGCTCTTGTATAAGCCATTTGCCTCCACGGTGCCGGGATTGAGCTTGTTGTAGTAGCCGAAGTCGCGCGGCGAACCTTCGCCACCCACAGTGATGTCACCAGTGGCGACGAGTCGCCCGCCATTGAGCCAGAACACGAGCTTGCCTGCTACGGCAACCGAGTCAAACGTTGCGACAGCGTCCTTGTCGATGCGCAAGTCGGGAACAGTTGGGTCGTATGTCGTTCCCGAGAGCACCTTGCCCGTCAATGTGGAGCCTTCCGTCAGGACGAAAGGATTGCCTGCCGCCTGGTGTTGAATCGTCCAGTTCTCGGTGAACGTAATCGCGCCCTTCAGCGCATGGCTCGCCGGGTTCTTGCCGGTGAGAGACGAGTCGGGGTAGGTTGCAGTGGCCCCGGCGGCGAAGCACGGTGCCACCGCAGTGTTCTCGACGAGGTACGTGTCGGCGAACGCAACGGGACAGTTGAACGTCACCTGTGCGCCGGTTGTCGTTACGACCTTCGCTACGATCAAAGTTCCCGACCCGCCAACTGCGACTGGGCTCTCGTTCTCGAATCGGATCGTGTCGACGGAGGTCGGCGCGTAAGCAGGCGTCGCCCCGCCAACAAGCCAGTTCGCAGCCGTCGCCCAGTCGGCACCGCTCGCTCCATTCCACACGTAGTCGGTCGCCGCTGCGGAGTCATTCATCACAATCGCGCCGCCGGCGAAAGAAAAGCCCGAAGGGATGTTGAACCTTCCGTAGTCGGCGGAGGAAACGCCAGAGAGCAGCGCGGCAGGCGCAGACGATGTGCCGGACGACGAGACGGTTACTGACGCGCCAGACGCAAGCTCCACCTCGCCGACAAGGCAGGGCGACGCGCTGTTGATGGTCAGCGAAGCTGCGCTCTCCAAATAGAGGGTTCCCTCTCCTATAAGCTGGTTGGAAACAGTCACGCCGCTTGCGACTTCAAGCCTGGCTCCACTTGCAATGATCACGAAACCGCTGCCGAGCTGGTCGTTAGCCGCAAGACGCACCGTGCCTTCGTTGATGATCGTGCCGCCTGTGTACTGTTTCTTGTAGCCGGACTGGCCGTCTTTGTCGGTGTCTGTCATGACAAGCGTTCCCGCGCCCGCCTTGCAGATCACGCCGTCGGTGCTGAGTATGCCGACGCCGCATGTGACCGTAATGCCAGCCGGCACGTTTACAGTAATCTTTCTGCCGTTGAGATGAAGTCCCCAGTCAGCCTGGTTGCCGGTGCTGTACACACCAAGGAAATTGAAATCCGCGGTAGCGGTAATTACGCAATCGCGCTCGAACTGCCAGTAGTAGTCCTTGTATGTTGGGCCGAGACCGCCCGCACCGACAATCAGGTTGGGGACGCGGCAATATGCAATGCTGCTGCCCGCGTCCTTCCTTATGCACGGAGCCTTAACCGTGCCGATGTTGCCGTCGCAGCCCAGTGATGCTCCAGCAGCGACTTTCACCTCGACTGTCGCCTCGAGAAAACCGTCCACATCGACCTCGCCCCTGCCCACGCCAATCGCCACGGTGGTGAACTTGGCGGTTGCTCCCTCTTCGATGCGAAGGATGCGGTATGTGTTCGACTGTGAGCCCGTGAATCCCTGTCCCTGCACGGTCGATCCAGCAGCCACAACCCACGGATGGTCGCTGTCGGAGATCGCGCTGTTGACGGACCAATCCGCCGTAAAGGTGAAGTCACCGCGCAGAGTAAGTGTGTTCAACGTGGCGGAAGTGGTGCGCAGCGCATCGTCGGGATAAGTCGCCGTAGCGCCGCCGGGGAAAGACACCATGCCATTCTGCACGACGTAGTACGTGCCGGAGAACTTGACGGGGCAAGTGAAAGTCACCGAACCTGTGCCGGTGTTCTCTATGTGCCCGACGTTGAACGCAGACACGCCGCCTATAGTCGCGGAACTCTCGAAGATTGCCGTGCTGCCATCGACCCAAGCGCCGCCCGTTCCGCCGGAGGAATCGGCCCAGCTTGCGTCGCTCCAGTCGCCTGAAGCGCCGCCCACCCAATACTTGTCCGCAGCTGTGGCTGAGAACAAGAGCAACGTTACGCATGCCGCAATTGCCTGCGCGGCCCACCGTTTTTGTTTAATCATTGCATCCTCCGTTTTTATGTTTTAGACTCCGTTGTAACCCTTGCAAGATCAAAGAAGCGTGAAGACCATCCCCTCGGGCTTGACGGTTATCACGATGTTGCCGTCAACGACCGAAACGCCCTTCACCCATTTGGGCGAACTGGGTTCCAGTCCAGCCCGCCCCAGTAGCCACCCGCCGTTCCCGTCCAGATGAAGTCGTCAGCCTGCGATGGAAATGGTGCAATGATGGCGCACGCCTGAATTGCCAATGCAAACGAGAAAAGACGTCCAATCCTTGTCATATCTACGACTCCAATGCGAATGTCCAGCTGGCAGACCTTGTCCAACTGTACCCGATTATTTTAACAAAAGACCCTAAACCTTGACAAGTTGGTTTTGTTGGTTTTGCGCCCACATTCTGGTAGAACCGCGGCGACAGTTTTGATAGAATACGAGCAAACAGCCAAAGGAAAGTCTGACATGAAAAAACTCGCATTTGCACTGGTTTTTGTCGCTGGAGCCGCAATCGGCTTCGTCGCATCGGGTCTCAACAGCGGAAAACAGGAGCAAGCGCCTGCCGCCGAGGAAGCCGTAGAAGCCGAAAAGAAGGACGGCGCTTCGCGAATCGAGGAGCTTGAGCGCGAGCTTGCGGCTGCGCGCGCCGAGATCGCCCACCTCGGCAAACTGAACGAAGAGGCCGAAAAGGCCGTCGCGCAGGCGCTTGAAGAGAAGCCTCCGCAACTGCCCAGGCCGCCGGCATTCGAGTTCGGGACGAACGTCGACATCAACGCCGAGATGAAGAAGAACCTCTCCGAAGACCAGTTCGACGCCGTGACGAACGCCATCGCGGGCTTCCGCGCGAAGCTCGCGGCGCGCGCCAAGGGAAGGATCGACTTCCTTTCGTCCATCGACGTTTCCAAGCTGTCCGCAGGCGACCGCGAGAACCACAACAAGTACGTCGACCTCTTGAAGCGTCGCGAAGAGCTCATGGGCAAGAACAAGGGAGGTTTCCCCGACTTTGACACTATACGGCAGATGACGGAGATCCAGATGCAGATGGGCCCCCTCGCCAAGAAGGAGCGTTCAATGCTCGTAAACGAAATGGCGCACGACCTCGGCTACCAGGGCGACGACGCTGAAGTAGTCCGCGACACCATCAACAACATCTACGACTGCACGAGCGGCGGCGGACTCATGGGCAACCTGGAAGATGCCATGGAAGTCATGGGCGGCGGGCAGAACGGAGGGCCCGTAAGCATAGGCGTTAGCACCGATGCCTTCGTCGCACCCGGAGCCGTTCCGCCCCCTCCCGGCAAGTAGTGGCAAGCCGGAGCGGCGCATTACAGGGCAACAACGACCTTACCTGCAAATCCCCCAATGGAAATACTAGAAGAGATTGCCGACCTCAAGAAGCGGCGCAACGCCGTAATACTCGCGCACAACTACTGCCGCGGCGAAGTGCAGGACGTAGCGGACTACACCGGCGACTCGCTTGAGCTCGCCCGAAGGGCAACGCAAGTGGACGCGGACGTAATACTCTTCTGCGGCGTGTACTTCATGGCGGAGACGGCGGCGATACTGAACCCCTCGCGCACGGTCCTCATACCAGACCCCACCGCAGGCTGCCCGATGGCCGACATGATAACCGCCGACCAGCTTCGAGCGATGAAGCGCGAGCATCCTGGCGCAATTGCGGTCTGCTACGTGAACTCCACCGCCGAGGTCAAGGCCGAATGCGACATCTGCGTGACGAGCGGGAACGCCGAGCGGGTGATGGCCACGATTCCGCGCGACCGCGAGATACTCTTCGTGCCAGACCAGCACCTCGGCGGACACATATCGGGACAGGAAGGTCGCAAATACGTACTCTGGCCAGGCTACTGCCCCACGCACGCGCGCCTGACGCCGAAGATGATAGCCGATGCGCGCGCCGCGCATCCAGGCGCGCCGGTGATGGTGCACCCCGAGTGCGCAAAGGACGTGCGGGACGCGGCGGACGAGCGCCTTTCAACGGGCGGGATGTGCCGTTTCGCAAGGGAGTCTACGGCAAAGACGATTCTCGTGGGGACGGAAAAGGGAATCCTCCACAGGCTCCGCAAGGAAAACCCGGACAAGGAGTTCTTCCCCGTTTCGGACACCCTCGTATGCCCGAACATGAAGAAGGCGACATTGGAGAACGTGCGCGACGCACTGCGCGACTTCAAGCACGTGGTCAAGGTGGACCCCAACATAGCGGAACGCGCCAAGAGGGCCATCGACGCCATGCTCGCCGTAAAATGAGACTTATAAATCAATACAAACACCAACAGAGGAGTCATCAATGCACAACTGGAAGTTCTTCAAGTCAGGCCGAATCCCGCAGGTCAAGATCGAGTGCGGAGCCGACATAGAAAACCTCAAGGAGCTCGACAGAAAGCTCTGGACCGTCCTCTCGTGCCCCCTCAAAGGACTCCGCTTCGACAAGCGCACGCTCGAGTTTCTCGATTCGGACCACGACGGCCACATTCGCGCGCCCGAAGTCGTCGCCGCAGTGGAATGGCTCAAGGGCAAGGGCGTAAACCTCGAATCGCTCTTCAAGAAGGACGAGGCCGACGTCAAGGCCCTTGAAGACGTGACCGCCCAGCAGGCCGCGCTGGACAAGGCTCCGCCCTCCAAGGAAGACGTCGCCGCCATGAAGGCATGGGAGGAAGCCCCTTCCAAGGACGCCGCGATACTGCCCTACGGCGACAAGACGGCCGCCGCCAACGACGCTCTCGCGGCTGTTGAGCCCGTCATCGACGAGTTCTTCGCCGTTCCCGCGGACATGCCCCTCGTGACAGAGGAGGCCGACAAGGTCCTCCCGCTCAAGAAGAACCTCAACCCCAAGTGGTCCGCAGCAGTCGGCACGTTCGCCTCGACAGCCCTTGAAACCGAAGCCGAGTCGCTTTCGCGCTCCGACTGGGCCGCGGCAAAGGCAAAGCTCGCGCCCTACCGCGCCTGGCTCGCGTCAAAGCCCGTAATGGCCGCCGACGCCAAGGCGAAGCTCGAGGATCAGGAGAAGCTTCTCCGCCTCAAGCTCAACTTCGTGGAGTTCCTGCGCAACTTCGTGAACCAGGGAGGCCTCTACGACTACGGCTCGCTCGCCATCTACCAGACAGGCACGCTCTACATCGACGCGCGCGAAATGCCGCTCACATTCCACGTAGACGACGCGGGGGCGCACGCAGCCCTTGCGGGACGCAGCGAGTGCTACCTCCTCTACGTCAAGCTCACGCGCGACGGCGGAGCGGCTGCGCGCACTGTGTGCGCGGCGGTGACAGCCGGATTCGCAGGTTCGCTCTGGCCCGGCAAGAACGGCGTGTTCATCGACCGCGACGGCCTCGACTGGGACGCGACCGTGACTAGCGTGGTGGAGAAGCAGATATCTCTCCGCGAAGCATTCTGGGCCCCATGGAAGAAGATCTTCACAACCGTAGCCGAACAGGCTAAGAAGTTCCTCGGCGCAAAGCAGGACGCCGCAGTCGCGAACGTGACGACCAAGGCTACCGCAGCCCCTGCGGCCGCTCCGGCCGACAAGGGCTCGAACGGAGCCGCCATAGCCTCCTCGATCGCCGCGATCGGCATCGGGGTTGGCATGCTCGGAACTGCCTGCGCAGCGCTCATCGGCCTCGTTGCAGGGCTTCCGCTCTGGAAGGTCGCGCTCGGACTTCTCTGCGTTGTGCTGATCGTTTCTATGCCTAGCGTGATCCTCACGTACTTCAAGCTCCGCAAGCGCGACATCGGCGCAATCCTCAACGCCTGCGGCTGGGCCGTAAACCGTCCGCTCTACTTCTCCATGAAGCGCGCCAATCTCTTCACGCACGAAGCGAAGATTCCGGCGAGCGCCAGCCTCGCGCGCGACCCTTACGCCGACGGGCATCCCGTTCGCAACTTCTTCATCATCGTGCTTCTCCTGCTAGCCGTCGCCGCAGGTGCGCTCTGGTACTTCTGCCCGTGCCGCCGCAGTCGCTGCAAGGCCGAGGCTGCGCCGTCGGCCGAAACCGCTCCAGCCGCCCCCGCAGAGGCGCCTGCCTCTCCCGCAGAGGCCGCTCCGCAGGCCTAAGGCAAAGGAGCGCATGCCATGGCATTCGACAAGTCCAAGCCGCCGACAAACGACGACTGTCAGGAGCTCAACACCCGCTACGGCGCGCCAGGACGCATAGTCTTCCGCGCCTCCGACAGCGGCTATCCTGTCGTAGCGCTCGCCAACAAGTACGGCACCGCGGAGGTGTCGCTATACGGCGGCAACGTGATCTCCTACCGCCCCACCGGCAACCACCCAGTCGTATTCATGCCGGTGCTGGCCCAGTTCCGTCCCGACAGCGAAGTCCACGGCGGCATCCCGATCTGCTGGCCGTGGTTCGGGAAATGCGGCGAGCCCGGCTCGAAGTCCCACGGCATCGTTCGCCATTCGATCATGCGCGTGAAGTCGAGCGAGTATTCAGAAGAAACCACCGAGATCACGCTCACGCTCAAGTCCTCGCCGGAGACGAAGAAGCTCTGGCCGCACGACTTCGAGCTGGACTTCCGCGTCCAGCTCTCGATGAAGCTGAACCTCTACCTCACGACGAAGAACACGGGCGACGAGCCCTTCAAGTTCACCGAGGGGTTCCACCCGTACTTCAAGGTCAAGGACAGGACCGCAGTCTCGGTATACGGCGTGGAGGGATGCGAATACGTAGACGCGCGCGACATGTCGAAGCACACGCAGTGCGGCGAGCTGAAGGCGGACATCGAGACAGACCACGTATTCACGCTGAACAAGCACGAGTACGTGCTTATGGACCCCGGACTCGACAGGGCGATTGCGATGGTCTCGCGCGGCAACTCCAAGCTCGTGGTGTGGAACCCGGGTCCCGGCAACACAATCCCGGACCTCGCCCCGGACGACTGGAGGAAGTTCCTCTGCGTCGAGCCTGCGACCCTCTTCCGCGAAGACGGCATCGACCTCAAGCCCGGCGAGACGCACGAACTGCTCGTCGCAATCCAGTCGGTCCCGAACGACGGCTCGGTCCATCCCCGGCACGCGTAGACAGTTTGCAGTCGGTTCGCCGAGGACAAGGACGAATCGGCGGCTTCATTGGGCGGCGGCATGACGACGACGCCGCATCAATGCTGCCGACTATCAACGGATGAGAATGGCGTGTCCGGAAACCTTGACGGCAATGACGATTTCGCCGTCAACGACCGAGATGTAATTCACCCATTCCGGCGCGCTGGTTTCATCAAGGGCAACGCCAACACCCGCGAACGCGCCGCCGGACGCAGTGAGCGTATAAATGCCGTTGTTTCTGCAAGAAGGCCGACTGCCTTCCGCTGCTGAAAGCTTTACCACGACGTTTGTTGTCGCGCCAGTGTCGAACGTCACTGTATTGCCTGAGGCGTCGAGAACAGGTGCGGTAGTCCTCTCCGTGAAGTTGAACTCGAGTTTCGCGCCAGCCTTGAGCTTCAGGTTGCCGCCTAGCGAGAAAGTGCCCGACTCCGCGACCGCAAGCGTTGCACCGGAGTTGACGGTAATGCTGTCCGACGTCAGCGACGCACCGGGCTTGAACGCCAAGGTCGCAGTGTCCTTCACCGTCACCGGCGGCTGCGTCACATTGGCGGCCGCACTGTTTACCTTCAGCCGGCCGGAACCGGAAACGGTGATTGTGGGCGTGTCTCTAGCACCCGCAATCGCATCCATCGTTATCGTACGCCCGGTGCCGCTCTCGTCGTCCGTGAGGAACGTGACTCCACGTATCAGCACAAGGCACACGTCGCCGTTGCCGCGGCCGCCGATTGTGAAGTCGGAATACCACGGGCGGATCGTCACGGAATTGTCTTGGGCGTTGCGTCCGATGGCGTAGGAGCCCCTGGCCGATACGCTCTCGAAATTCAAACCTCCTTCGCCTATGTAGAGCTCGTGCTTGCTTGCAGCAGACCCATCGCCAAGGTAGAACCAGTTGTCCGTCATCGCCGTCGTCATCGAACCGAACTTGAACACCGACGACACTGAAGTGCCCTGGTTGTAGCTCACGAACCTGTCGCCCGTTCCCGTTGCCGTAAGGTTCGTAATAACAATTTGGCCGTAGTTTCGCCAGGAAAGGCGACCAGAAACGTGCAACATGTCTCCGACCTCCACCTTCGCCCCGGTGCTGACATAAATCTCCGACAACGCGCCGGCATACGGAATGAAGAGCGAGGCGTTCTCTGCAAGGCAGATGCGCTTGCCGTTGCTTTGAACCGTAGCCGTCCAGCGATTGTCCACGGCATTTGCGAGATAATACCTGCCGAAGATGCAGCGCGAATATATTGCGGAGAAGTTGCCGTTATCCAATGCGTAGCCCGCTGCGGCGTATGCGCCGCCGGCGAACGTGACATGCGCCTTCGTGAGATCGTCCACTTCCGCCATTGCCTCCTGCTTAACCTGGATGTCGCCAGCGAACTGCACGGGCACGTTGATCGTGTGCGACTTGGCAGACAGGTTCGTGATCGCCACGACGCCTGAGATTGCCTCATCGCCATTGATGGTGACGGCGGCCGAACCCACGAGGAAGGTGATCGATTGCGGTACAAAGTTCGCCATGTCGAAGTCGAGTGTGGAGTCTGCGACCACTCCGACATGCAGGTTAGCTCCGTCCGGCGGAACTGTATCGCCGAGCCAGTTCCCCCCGTCGCTGAACTTCTCGCCGTCGCCGTTGCCGGTCCAGATGTAGTCGTTCTCGCCCTTCACGGTGACGTAAAGCGTGCCGTCCTCCACGGAACATGTCGCGTCAAGGCCATCCACGGAAACTTCGAGATTCGCGAAATCGCCCAACGAGCTGCCGGTCTTGTGCAGAATTGCATATCTGCCGGCCAGGAAAGGAGCGCCGTTCAGCTTCAAGGCAACCTTGCCTTCGGCGGGAAGCGTCAGCGCCTCTACGACAAGCGGAGTCGTGCCGAGCGTATAGGAGTCGATGTTCAGCGTAGACCCCGCCTCAAGCGTCAGGCCTGCAACGGTGGATTGTGCGGTCGCCTTGACGGTGAACGTAGCGCCGTCCTTCACCGTTACGGGGCGGTTCATCGCCGACAGACCCGCATTGAGGCACATCTCGCCTTGCTCGCACACTAATGCGCCCGTCGTCGTCTGCGCGTGTGCGATCGTCAGCCTGCCAGAGCCCTTCTTCGTAACCGTGCCGTTGCCGAAAAGGTCGGCCTTGACCTGGCCATTGAAGTCCTGCGTGTCGACGGTGAGGCCTCCCGCTCCGATGGTGATCGGCGTCCTGCCCGCCCATTCGCCGCCTAGCGAGTCAAAGTAGGACGACGCCTCGATGGACCAGTCGTTGTTCGCGGTCATGACAAAGGTCACTCCGTCGAGTCGCACCGCATTGGCGGGCCTGTCGTGGTAGACGGCGAACGTCTGCGCAGTGATTACGCTGTCCTTGAAATCACAGATGTAATGCCCGCCGTGGTTGGACTGCACAGAATTGTAGCCAACGTACAAGCGGCCCGTGCCGATGTCAAGAACGGAGTTCGTCATCGCAAGCTCGAGAATCGGCTCCTTGGGGTCCTTCTTCTTTTGCTCGTCGTCGTGGCCGAGCAGAAGGTTTGCGTCTTTCACTCTGAACGTGGAGTCGTTGAACGTCATCAGAAGGCTCGGCGTGTCGGCTGTCGTGGTCGAATCGCGACATGGCAGCATGTACGTCTTATAGGCGAATTCGAGAAGTCCGCCGTCCGTGACATTGAACACAAGAGTACCGCTCCGCGAGTTTTGCACGATCCAGTTGTTGTTTACTTTTGTCGACACGAGCGAACCGCCGGCGATGTTGACGGTGTTCGTAACGTCTTCACCTGCAATGTTGGAGGCATTCCAGGTGAATCTTTCGGAAGTGGTCATAACGGCGCCTTTGGCAATCGTCAGGGATTTCGGCATGGTCGAATGCAGCCAAGCGGGATCATGCGTCGTCGTGAACGTGCCGTTCGTTAGCGTGATGTCGGCGCCTGGCGTAAGGTAGGCCGGCCAGTCACCCGAAAGCTGCTGCCCGCAGTAGTCGAACGTGACAGGTTTCGCCGCGTCCACGCCAAGCGCGAGTTTCGCAGCGTCTACCGTTGCGCTTTCCATGACAAGCGTCCCCTCTGCAAGCGTCGTCTGATACGTGCGATTCTGCGTGAGCACAAGAGTTCCCGCACCAGTCTTCATCATCGCGCCGGATGTCGGCGCGGCAATTGTCGCCGCGACGCCGTCTGCCACGGAGACATCCGCCGCTGTAAGCGTCCCCTCTCCGGAAATGGTTGTGTTGCCGGATATCTCGACCTTGTTGGCTATGGCCGGGGCCGCGAGAGCCACTTCGGCGTTCGCGGTCGCGAATACGGCGTTGTTTCCGTCAGCCCACGTCGCGTCAGCGCCGCCCGTAGTCCAGGCGTCGGCATCGCCCCAGTTCGTCTGAGTCCCCTTCCAGGTGTAGCTTTCGGCGACAATGGTAACGACAAGGTACCCGTCAACGACGGACACCGAATGGAGCGGCGTAAGGCTGCCCAGCTTCAGGACGACATTGAACTTGTCGGCGCTGTCCGTCTCGAAAAGAGTGAAAGTCTGTCCTCCCGCCGGGGCTGCGGAGAAGTTGAGGTTGATCGTCGCCTTGTCCTCCGCCGTCGCCAAGATGTTCGTCATGATGGCGTCGATGGCGTCAATCGCCGTAGCGTTGGCGTCGAGGTCAAGCACAGCGCCAGGCCATAGCATCAGCGAGTCAAGCGTGTATGTGTCAACAACGCCGTCGCGCGTGAAGTAGTCCGTGGAACCGCCGCCCGCAAGCATCACGTCGGGCGAAACGTCCGTAATCGTCGCACCCGCGAGAGTGAGCGTGCCGCCCTCAGTCGCGGCAAGCTCAACGTTCGCAGCGGAAAGCGGACCGGAAAGCACAAGTTTGCCACCGTCGGCGCGGAATGCAGTTGCGGCGTAGCCAAGTTTGGAGGTCCACGTGCCGTTCGAGACTACGAGGGGGCCGGTAAACGTCATTGGACTCGACCTGCTGCCGCCGATATTGCCGTTGTTCCAGGTTATGTCGCCAGGACCGGTTTTAGTTATGCCGCCGGTGCCGGAAAGCGCGGCCGCGTACGAAGATACGCTCGTACGATCAAAGCCGTCCTGCTTGTCTATCACAAGGCCGTTCGGCCCGATTGTGTAAACGCCCTTCGTCACGCCGTCATTCTGACCGACTATGGAATCCCCCGTATCGGCAAGCCAGCAGATTTTCGCTCCGTCGAAAACAACCGTTGGCGTTGGGTAGGCATAGGAATACACCTGTCCCAAGTTCAAGACCGTGCCGGGGCCAAAGGTGATATTGTTGTAGCTGTTCCCATTGTCGGTTATATACGAGTTTGTCTGTCCAACGCGAATCTGCTTGGCGGTAATCGTCGAATTCGTGATGGCGGCCGTTACCTTGATTGTCTTTTGCGATCTGTTGTCAGCCCGCGCAATCTCACCGAACTTAAGTTCCTTGGTGGTTGGAAGAGTCAAAACGGAATTGTTGATCATCGTAAAATTCAAAACGACATTTTTATCGTATCCACTATTACTTGCCCTACTGCTGAAACAAAGCGCCGCAGCGGCATCGACTGTTGCATTGTCAAGGATGAGCTGGGTAGTTCCGTTGTATGACTTGCCGTCGGTAAGCCGGCCAAAGTAAATATCCGAAGTGGACGTGTAGTTCAGAACGGCACCATTGATGAACTTCACCGTTCTTCCGCCGGCGATGCCCCACTGGTTGGCCGTCTGATTCAGCGTAAGGTCGGAACCGAAAGTGAATGTTGCGTCACCAAACTGCTGGTTTCCTGTGACGTTCAAAACGCCGTTTATGAGTTCGTTGTTCTTGATTGCGACGCCATTGTATTTGTAATCGCCCAAATTCGTGGTTGAATCTGTAGCACCGCCCATATCAATGACCTCCGCCCGCGCAAACTGCGCCAAAGCAAATGCAACGGCGGCGACGAGGAGACGGCTTAAGGTTATACCCCACATGCGAATTTGTCCAAGTCTGTTTTTCATATCTCTCCTCCTTTGCTAATCTAAACTATAGAAATTATATCATTGACGGCTTTTTTGCGCAAGGGCGAAAAGCAGTTGGCGCAGGGCTGACGCATTAAAAACTTGCGTAAGGGGTCTTTGAAGAGGGAAACGG
>Ga0310690_10007058_pt1 | contig 14567 bp, 13 predicted proteins | sample AusTroGonzalo_MG_2_FD_207661 | JGI IMG/M metagenome (GOLD analysis project Ga0310690, IMG submission 207661) | Bovine rumen microbial communities from tropical cattle in Woodstock, Queensland, Australia - Gonzalo_04 (v2) (version 2) | ecosystem: Host-associated > Mammals > Digestive system >...
TGTACAGCAGGGCGGACTTGTCCGCGAGGTGCGCGTCCGTGAGGAACGCCTCGCTCAGCCGGGCGACGACTTCCTCATACGCCTCATCATAGGTCAGGTTGGTGTGGTTGACCATCTCGATATGTACCGCCCTGCGCAGGGTCAGGTTATCCGAGGCGAAATTCTCAAACAGGAACTTGGCGTATTTGTCGAAGCTCTCCGGGGAGAAGTCCCGCATGAAGTGTACCAGCTCATGGGACACGGTGAACATGATCAGCCCCTCGCCGTTGGCACCAGCGTTGATGTCGATATAGATTTCACCGTTCTTGTAGAATCCATTCGGGCTGTTCTCGCCTGTCTTACAATAACGCGAGGTATACACGTCGCCCTTCTTCGTGGACTTGTAGAAGTGGAAGGTGATACTGGTCGCCTTGGCGAGATTTTCCACCGCCTCGACGCCGAGCTTGCGCCGCCCCTGGAGCTTTGCGGGGTCGATCCCGTCTTCAAATATGACGGTGCCCTCGCGACGTGTGCCGGTCTTCTTGCTCTCGACCTTCTTTTGCTTCTGAGATACAGTAGAATCCTTGATCTTCTCCGCTTCTGTCCTGAGCGCGGCAGCGGCGCTCTCTGACAGTACCTTCGGGGTGTACTCCGTGTTGGTGTTGGCGGCGTTGTATATCTCGCCCACGTCATACAGAAATGCGCTGAGATTGTTCCCATATTCGCCCGCCTGATACACGTTGTATACAGCGTTGACGAATCCGGGGCTCATCTTAGTCCCCTTGCCGAATTTTTTCTGAATACTCAGCAGACCGCCGAGAACGGTTGCAATACCGCCGTCCTTGTCAAAGCTGATCTCGGACGCTTTCACCGTCCTGCCGTCGACCAGTTGCGCGGTCATGTCCTTGTCCGATACGCCCGTGAACTTCTGCACATTGATCGGGGAATCCTGACCGACAATATAATTCTTACCATCATCGTTTACGGTGAAGGTGTCGGCATAGTCGTCGTCTACCTTTGTGATACCCGCTTTAAGGCGTGTTTGTTCCAGAGTATCAGCGGCGGTTTCTGCGTTCTTTCTCGTGCGAGACACGAGCTCTTCGGTTGCTCTGCCGCTCTTGATCTCGCTGACAGCCTTGTCGATCGCCATGCTGTACTTTTGCAAAGTCGCTCGTTCGGACTTATTCAGGCTATCGCTGCCCGATTTCATGAGCTTCTTTGCTACTTCGGTAGCTGCATTCAAATCCCCGCTGATGTCAGGCGCATACTTGCTGATCGTGTCGCTGATAACAGAGGTATATGCCTTAGTGCCGGACTCGAACAGATCTCTTTGCTGATGTTTGTCCACCTCGGAAGATACGCGAGCAACAGCCTTGTCATATCTGCCGGTGTTTTCGGCGTTCTGCGCCTGTGCATACGCTTTTTTCAACGTGTCTATACCCGAGGCGTTCGGATCGTTGATGATCTCACCCGCCTTTTGCATAACGCTTTCTGCGCCGCCTTCTGTACCGGCAATCTTTGAGGCATTTTCTTTTATAAATCTTTTGGTATCGACGTAATTCTTTAATGGTGTGAAAACGTCAGATTTTGTAAGAGCTTTTGTCGCGCCCACTCCATAGGCAGAAGTGCCTCCAATCGCACCTGACGCAAAACCGCCCGCAAAAGACTCCCATAACTGCCGTACAAAGTCCCATGTAGCTTTACGTTCTGCTTCTTCTTGACTGTAGCCTTCTGCACGATAGTTCTGAATCAACTGCTGTCGTTCTGACTTATCAGCCATGATCAGAATATCAGAGATATAATTTGCGAAGTCTGTTGCGACTTCCTCAGAGCCTTCAACTGCGGCTTGCATCAATCCTGCCTTGATAAAATTGACAGCGGTCGCTTTGTTGGTCAGCATGCCCTTGATAATATTGTTAGCCAAAGTATCAAGAGAAAAAGTTTCAAAAAACATTTCAAAAGTGCCCGCCGCTGTACTGAGATAAAAAATCTGTTCCGGCGACGCGCCTTTGTCATACAAGTCTTTTGCAGTGGACTCAGCCGCGCCCATACCCATAGCAATAGTATATGCCTGCGGGCCAAGCAGATAGAAGCCCGCTGTGGAATCTGCAAGCGACATTCCTGACTGGTATAGATCACCCAAGGAAAAGCCGCCAATATTAGCGCCACCGGTAGCTTCGTCAATATCCTGCGCAATTTTGCTTCTTACTGCTTTTGCGCCGAGAGAACGCTGATGTGCAGGAGAATACGGCGTAATATCGTTGCCCGCAAGCTGATTTGCGGTGTTTTCCACCCATCCCTCGACTCCGCCGATAATATTGTCGGGGACCGAAGATACATTCCGAATAAGCAAATCAAAATCTTTTGAACCTTCAATTGCCTTCTGTTCCTTTTGTACCGTGCGTTTCTGCAACATTTCTGAAAGTGATCCGAGATATTCATTCGCGGCATCTTCTCCCTGCGTGTTGAGCAGATAATTATACATCTGCTTTTCGCTATCGGAAATCTGCTGCCAACTGTTCTTATATCCCTCGGCGTATGTGGGATTGATCAAAGGTTCAAGCGCCCTTGCAAAGAATAGTCCGTGCAGACCGTGTTCGGCTTCTGTTTCTTCGCCATACGCTTTCAGGTAATCATTCAGTTTGTTATCTGTGGTTGCTTGCTGAGATTTTTCTGCATAATCCTCAGCAGATTTGTACTTTTCATAAAAATCGTTCGGATATGCTTTCTCATACATGCGGAGCTCGTTTTCCAACGATTTTATCTGTTGAGAGAGTGCATTAACCGATTCAATTTCACTTTCAGGTAAATTGTTAGCGCCGTAATACTGTTTTCCGCTAGGGCCGGTTAAAGGGTTAAGAGCGTACCGATCCAGCTCTTGCATTTTGGATTCCAGCTCATTTCGCTTTGTTTTGTATAAAGACTGTCTATCGGCAATAGATAAAGAATCATTCAGCCCAAACGAATTATTGGAGTACTGCTTCAACATTTCCAGTGCCTTGTCATATGCAGAAGTATCTCTGCTCCTGCGCTGTGCGCCGGCGCGTACCTGATCAATCCTGTTGATCTCGGACTGCGTTTCGCTATATGAGGGCGTGTTTGATGATAACTGCATTACAGCATGCGCACGCGCATCTGTGCTCTGCGCAGTAGTCTGAGTCGGCTTTTGCTTTATTAGCCCTTGCTGTAGCGCCGCAGAACGAATTTCTTCAACAGTGTGATAACCGTTATCGCCAATATCAAAGTTAGAAATTGCCTGATTCCGAACTTCTTCTCTCAGCTCTTCAACAGTTTTATAATCGTTGTTCTTTGCCATGTTATCCTCCTGCGAAATCAATATAGCTCATACCGGGCAATAAGTGCCATCCTTTCACTAGGCGTTAACTCTTTATTGGCGTCGATTTTTGCTTCAATGTATTTTTTCCAAGAACCGTATCTGTTGCTCAATCTACTGTTGTTAAAATCATCTTCACTCATGAGCCTCTCCGCAAACTTGCTTATGCGCTGGTCAGATTCCATTTCAGCAATTTTCGCTTGTAATGCTGCAATCTGAGCTGCACTGTTGTCATTCGAATACTTATATGCCATCTGCGCGTCAAACTGCCGCTGATCCTCTGCCATCTGTTCGGCTTTCCAGAAGTTATTCCACTCCTGATTGTTGGCGTTATAGGCGTTAGACTCATTCTGTGACCACAGGTTCTGATTCATAGAGCGGAGGTTATTCAATGCAGATTCTCGATAGGCTCTCTCATTCTCATAATCGCCTACGGTGTCACGATAGCGCCCGTAATCCGCCGCCTCCTGAGAAGCAAGCATGGAATACATCGTCTGCAGATCGTTGCCTTCCTGCTGATACCTTGCCATAGCAAGCTGATACAGCTCGGGAATTATGTTTCCAAGCTGATTCTGCGTCTGCTGATATGCCTGCTGTGACGCGGTAACGCCGTAAGAATTGCCGTAGCCTCCCGTTAACGAGGCAGCTTTGCCCTGTGTATCAGCCATCGCCAGCTTGCCCTGCTCGTTATATAAGGACTTCAATTGCTGGAACAGTGCGTCGCTGTTTACATCATAATCGAATTTTCTGTTTCCAAGCTGATTGACAAGGCTGTTCATCTGTCCCGCATACTGTGACTGATAATCGGCTGGTTTGTTGCCGGTCGCCTGATCCAACGCAAGCCTCGCCTTTGCGATATCGCTTGCATATGCGCCGAGTTCGTCGGTATATGTAGTAGGCTTATATACTTTCTCGGGTTTTTTAATATCGTACGCCATTCTGTTTCTCCTTTTCCAGTATTCTGTTAATTTCCTGAACAAGTAGGTTATACCTCGGCACGAAATCCGAAATATATGCTTCCATTTTCTGTACTTTGCCTTGAATATTCGGCGCAGTAAAGTCGGGATAGGGGATCAAATCCATGTTCTGTCGCTCCCTTGCTCTAACGTTTTTGAAATGCTGTATAGCTTCATCTCTCCAACTCCTTCCAGCCTCAGACGGAAGTGGTCACATCTGCGCGGCTTGATTGGCAGAGTAAACGGCATCAGACTGCGTCCCGTAATCAGGCCGATCGGCTGCCATACGCCCGAGCTGTCATACATGATAGATACCGTCATATATGACCCAACAGGCAACGCAATCCTCATGTTGATCTTTGATAAATATTTGCAGTCGATCATGGATAGCCCGAAGATTCCGCTTTCCGCATACCACTCGATCGGATTTTGATCCTTCCCGCCTGTTCCAAAAAGCGATCCGCTGGTAACAATACCGTCGATTACTTTGATGTAGAACACATCGTCTTTTGCAACTGCAAACTGTTCCGCATAAAGATCATCCTCTTTATGCCACATTCCTCGCAGCGTGTCATAGACAAACATAACAGGGTTGTTTGATAAATCTTTCATGCACACATAGTACTTGTCCTTATATGCGCATCCGACCGCGTCTTTGTACGCAACGCCTCCAAACGCTTCGGAGATATCAGCGGGAACACCTCCGGAATACGCGCAGATTCCATGAGAAGATTTATAGAACAGCACCTCATTGATGGTTGCAAGAGATTTTGAGCTCCCGCTCTGGATTCCTCTTGCAACTGTATCGTTGATCTGATACGGAGGATAATTTCCGAGAACCGTGTGAATATGATTCTCTTTGAAAAACACAGGATAGCCGCGATAGTTTACCGCGCCTGTCCACGCGCCCTCAGAGCCTACCGATGCACGGTAGCTGTCTGTTGAGATTCCTTCGTATACTTCCCAGTTCGTCGGATCGCCCAGCTTTGAGCAGTATATCTCGTTGACAAACTCCTCGTTGTTAGCTGTGCCGTAACGGCAACCCCATAATCGGTTCTGAGATTCAATCACAAAGTCCATCTCGGGCATTTTTCGGGCAAATGTAACAAGGTTTTGCTGGGAATAATCCTGCGTATATGTGTTGAAAGTGTCCGTACTTCCCTTTACGACAAGAGCACCGGTCAAAACTTTTGCAATAATCGTGCTTGTATTTAACCCATCGAGTACTGTTATACCGCTGATTGCGATCCCGTCGCCCTCAGAAAAGCCATCGTCAATATTGTTACAGCCGATCTTGACAAAAGATGAAGCAAAGTCATACGGCTGCCACAATCCAGTTGAAGCAAAATACTTCTTTATAACAGCAGGAGTCGTATTCGTGTCAACCCATACATAACCGTCAAACGGATCGGATGGCGTATTTGAGCCTGTATAATCCGCCGTCAAAACCGTTCCGTCCTCAGAACACGGCTGAATCGTAATATCGCTCGACGCGGTAAAAATATTTTCGATTTTCTTAGCGTTGTTCTGGGGTGCAAGTATGTCAAAATTAATGGTATCGGCAATAATTTTATCGGGCAATATAATCAGCATTGACCCCATAGGTATAATCTGCCGAATAGATTCCGTATCTGTTGTTCTCCAACTCGCAATAGCTGAAGTTGCATGTATGGTGGGAGCGTATCCGAATAGTACGCAGTAAGTTTTATTATTCTCAGTGCGAAAAGCAATATAATAAAACCAATCACAAAACACCATGCCGTGATTGTTGACAGCATAGTATGAACTCATATACTTACTCGGAATACTGCCTCTCGATGGACGTGTTGCCGTTAGCGGGTACTGATCCGACGAGAGATTCTTCATATCATAAAACTCGTTATCTTTAATGCGCGGATTATGGTTATACCCGCCAAACACTTCGATTAAATCTCTCGACTTGTTTTTGTTCTTACCGCTGAAAATATCAGGAGATATGGGAGAAAGACGCATAATTATTCACCCCTTAAAAGTAAGTAAAGCTCACAGGCGTATTTTGGTGGTGATTCTGAGCGTAATATCGTTCAAAAGAATCCCATTCGTTATTAAAAATGATCAGCCAGTTGTTATACTTGTTATTCTCTTCCATGAGAAGATACATGTGTGCAACCAGCCAAGATACATATATATTATCGAAGGGGAAGGGAATCAGCAGAGCAGTTTCTTCTGACGTGTCGTCTGTATATCCGCTGAAATTCCCCCCATCGTTGGTATCGTATTTTTCAAAGATTTCGGCTTTTACTTTGCCGTCAAGAAGGGAAAGCAGATATACCTTTTCTTTTTTTTCTATTGTGTTGGGGTAGATAAGATCGCATTTTGCGATAGCTTCATTGATTTTCATAGTATCACCTCTAAAATAAGGGGGGAGATAGACACACCACCTCCCCCTTATCGGATTAGTCGCCAATAGGCTTGATCTCATTCGCGTCGATGAAGGCGTCCTGAGCGGCCTGATTCATCTCTTGATCAACGAGAAGATCATAAATAGGGCGAGGCACTTCAATGCGAACGCCGCGCTTAAGAGTATACCCGCGACCGTTGACCATAACAGGAATAGGAGCGTTGTTGTTGCGGTCGTTAGGGATTTTGATAGCCACCATGTCCTTCCACGGATCATAGGGAGGCTCTGCGGCTGTGATGTTCTCTTCGGGGCTCTTTTTGTTCATGATTTTTCCTCTTTTCTGTTGTGGGCGGGGGAGTTGTCCCCCCGCCCTTGTGCCGTTAGTTTGCTACTGCGATGCCGGACATTGAAGAGCCGACTTCAAGACGGACAATGTACTCAGGGATCAGTACCTTTGCGGTCTTGACGCCCTTCCAGCCGACGGTAGAGCGCTGATGGAGCGGGTCGATCGGAGCCTGAATGATCGTTTCGAGCCCGCCGCCCTGAACCTCAATAACGCCATATGCGCCCTGGCCGAGGAACAAGCAAGAGTAAACCGCAATACCGGCAGCGCCACCCTCGCCGGGATATACCACAGTGGAAGCATCGCAGGTGATGGTGTCCTCAACGGTGATCGAGTTGGCGGTGTTGGCGGTGATCTTGGTGCGGGCAGTGCCGATCAGGACATACCTGCCGATCAGCGCATCTGCAACAAGAGTTTCGGACACGGACACGGTCTTGGATGCGGAAGTCGATCCCGCGGTCAGAGTGCGGGAATCCGCGCACAGATCAGCGCCCCAGAAAATCTTAGCTTCGGTGCTCTGCACGAAGCGGACTCCGGCGATCCTGCCGATTTCGCCCTTGTACATCTCTTCGGGCTGGCAGTACATGTGAGCTTCTTTCCACTCGGGATCACGCATGAGATCGTACGCGACATCCGGGTGAATGATGCAAACATAGAAACCGTCGCCGAAGGTAGGAGCGTTATTCCTGCGGAGAGTGCGCACGACCTTCTGAATCTCCATGACAGTCAGCTTAGAGTCAGCCGTCAGCGAGTAGCGGCTAGCGTGGGGAGTCTCAGTAGTGCCAGACCACGAGGAAGCATAAGCGGCGACAGCACCGCTGTCGCTTGCGTTCAGCGCATCACGCACGACGGTGTCCATGGTCTCGCCCGCCTGCTTGCCCAGGAGTTTGGTTGCCTGGAGGACGTTGTTGTCAATCGCGGTCAGCTGGAGAACGTCGGTCAGCGCGATGAAATCACCGTACTGATTGTTCGTGGCGGTGATTGCGGTGACGGTCATCTGCTTGCCGTCAGGAGTAACGCCCTCGGTCAAAGGATGGGTTGCCTTGAGGAGGGGATGATACTTGCGGAACTCCGTGGTCTTGCCATGGTTCTTCGGAATAGACTTCTTTTCCGCAAACTGCTCATGAACAAGATGCGCGGAAGCGTACTCGATCAGAGCGTTGTCGTAGAAGAGCTTGTCGTTCTCAGGGATAAGGGTGGACGAACCGGTGTTGTTGACCGGCTGCGCTGTCGGATCATACGCGAACAGCTGGAGATTCATCATCGCAAAAGCGAAAATGGAAATAGTGTTTGTCATTGTTTTTCTCCTTTGTTGTGCACCGCGCACAGCAGGAGATTAGCCGGAGATCAGATTGCCTCCGAGTGTTACTTTTTCTCCCGCCATAACGCGGCGAATAATATCGTCACGTTCTGCTTTGGTGAGGGAGCTTGCATCCCTCACGGCTACTGCGGCACTGGCGGAAGCGACTCCGTTCTCCACAGGGAGGTTCGCATTACTCGCCATTCTGTTGGCGATGCGCTGCTCTACCTGCTGGGCTACCACCTGAGATGCGGCAGCCTGAATCTCGTCCTTGTGGATAAATTCATAAGCCGTTTTGAGGTTGAAGATCGGGAGCTTCATCAATTCGACAAAGTTGGGGTTTTTGATCTCAGCCTGTAAGTCAAAAGAGGGATATACCTCTCTGAGCTGTTCAGCCTCGTCCATCCACCCTCTCAGGAGCTCGTCAGCTTTGCGCTGGCTCTCCTGCTCTGCAATGGCTTTCTTCAAAGCGGCGTTGTCACGCTCCATTTTGGAAATCTGCCTCATGGTGTTAACGTCGATACCACGCTTTTCCGCTTCTTCGGCGTAGAAGGCGTCGTCGTCTTCTACCGCCTTAGTCAGAAGCTCTGCGATCTGCGGATCATTCGCATCAAACTTGTATCTCTGCGAAAGCATACCGATCACGGGATCAAGCGCCTCATACCGTGCAAGTCTTTCCTTAGTGCCTTTGAGCCGGTTTTCCACGATGCTCTTGGTGTGCTTGTCCACAATGCCTCTGAATTGTCCTTTCATCAGGGCTTTGAACTGCTCCTCGGTTATCGTGGGCTCTGTTGCAGCGGAGGTCTGCTCTGTGCCCTGTGCGGGGCTCTCTCCGATTTGGGGCGCGGCGACCGCCCCCGTAGCGCCCGATCCGTCTGCACCGCCCTCAGCAAAGAGCTGAAGGTTCATGCACAGCGGAAAATAGTTTTTGAACATAAATAATCCTTTCTGCCGATATAGCGCGGCGTCGCTTCTTTGGCATATATTAACGGGCGTCCCCGTTACCAAACACTTTGATATAGTCCTCATGCCCTCTTTCGAGCGCTTTGAACTCGTTGAACTTCGCCCGGAATAACAGCATGAGTGACGGTACAAACTCAGCTTTTGGCTTGAACTCAGCTTTCAATACGCCGTCATCCTCGGTGTAGTGACCTTCTAAGAGCATTTCTTCGCTCTGTTCGAGGTTTTCTATCAGCCCATATGCGAGCGCCGAGGCAGCCGCACAGACAAGATCATGTCCTCTTTCTCCTGCTCCGGCGTGCCCCTTGCATGAGAACTTGAAGTCGCCGGTCTTGAATACTCTGAATCTGACTTCGATCATATATCCTCCTATGTTGGGCTTGTCATATCGGCAACCCTGCGGCGAGCGTTCTGCGTAACGCTCGATTCTCCTGTACCGCCCGTGAGGTCAACATCCACGTTTTGAGGAATGTTGCCATGAGCCTGTGTGGGGATCATCTCCTGCGCCAACTGCTGCACAAGGTTCGTACCTTTCATCTGATCTATGATCTGCGCCATCATCAGCTCTCTCTGTTGAGCCTGTGCCAACAGTTGGAGCATAGTGCCGTTCTGAGATACGCGCTGGATAATACTCTCTTTTCGGTCGAAGTCGAGGTTTTCAAGGCACGCGAGCGCCTGATCCGTATTGTCCGGGCGGAAGATGCCGAGCTGGTACAGTTGAAGGACAAGCTCATTGTGAGATATTCTTGAATAAGGGCTTTGCTTCTCTGCTGTAACCTCGATATCGAACATCGGGAGCCGGTAGCCTACATCCACACCGAATGCAGACGGAACACCGTTCGCGTCGACCTCACTCTGCGGCTGAGGAATGATGCCGGAGTTATTGTAGCTGATGAACTGATAGCCCCCGTCCTTGCCGGTGATACGGAAGGCGCGGGACACATCATAAAACTGACGGATCAGCTCGATAACAAGATTGATGATCTTGCGATAATGGCGGTATGACGAAATAGCACTATCGCGAGCCAGTTTGCTGCCCTGCTCCATCAACGCCGCCAAGCCTGACGCGGCGGTCACACCGCCGGTTGTTCCGCCAGTATTCACATCTCTATTGCCGGTGACTTCTTTCAGCTCGTCAATCTTGTCGTGATATGCCTGAATGACCGCGCCGTCCAGCCCTTTTGAGGCTATCGGAATAACGGCATCCTGAATGCTGCCCTTGTACTCGACGATCTCCTGCGTCAAATCGGCATACTGTTCTTTGTTGATGCCGGAACCCTCGCGGGTGAAGTACCTCGGAGCTGCCGACGCAATAGTATTTTTCAGGATCGACTGTGAGAGCCGGTCGATATAGTTCTGCGTATCAGCGCCGATGTCAATGATGCCGAACCCGGCGGGACTGTCGTTGTATGGGAACATTACATCCATCACAAAAGGATAGAGCCCGTGATCATACAGCCCGCTCTGAGCGGGGACTCTGCCCTTATCGTTGGGAGTAGTATCGTTCTCGGTAGCATACAGCACAACGTCGCCGCAATACTTGATGTAGTGGAGAACTGTTCTGCCGTTCATCTTGACCTTGTAATACACATCAACCACGGTTGACATATTCGAGGTGTCGATGTTGTCCTCATGGGTTCTCGCCGCAGGGGTGAAATCCTTGACGCCCAGCTTGCCCTTCAGCTCAGGGTAGGTACTCTCCAGCACATCGTTATCTATGAGCGCTGTGTGGAACACATACTTGCTCTTTTGAATGTCGTTGATCCCGGGCTGCCAAAACAGATTGAGGATATTTACCTGAGTGATATCAATGTCCCCCAGCCCGTTCATCTTCTCTTTGTTCCAGAACACACCGTAGACACCTGTTCCTGCGACGGGCTTGTCCCAGTTGTTGGCGCTGTATGTATCTTCAAAACCGCACTGGTCGAGCACCACAGGGACGATAGAACTGAGCATTTCGGCTTCTTCCCTGTCCCCTTCCTCACGGGGGAGAATGTTCGGGCGTGGGAAGTTGTCCATAGCGTCCGCGTGCTTGTTGGCAATCGCATTGAACAGCCAGCCGGACTTAGGCTCGATCTGCTGCTTTTTGCCTTTGTTCTGCGCCTCCATCACTTCCCACTGGAGGAGGCGATAAAATTTGTAGTTCGTGATAACACGGAGGTCATGAAACTGCTTGCCGCTCTGATACTTCCTGAGCTCAACGTTAAGCTCCCTGATGCGCTTTTTGTCCACTGACATACTCTCAGTGGGTTCTATATCCTGTTTGCGGCGAAACATATCTAAAAGCCCCATAATTCACCTACATTTTCTGTATTCTTGTCCGTCTTACAGGCTTGTTCAGCTCTTCTTCGGGAATCTGCAAAGCCTGATACAGCATACTCTGCTTGTATTTTGACGGGATAATTGCCTTGACGGGCTGGATCGGGCGGCTCATACACATATATCTGCACTCGTCCGCCACATGGGTGATCCTCCCCGTCGGTGTCCAGGTCTTCTACCTTGTGCTCGTCATACATAAGCAGAGGGATTGTCCTGATAAACGCCTGACAAGTGGAAAAAATATACATCATCGCATATCCGTCTTTATCAAACTGAAGCCGATAATGCATCTGCATCCAGCCGGGAATACGCTTGTGATCGCCTTTCTCAAAGTACACGCCGTATTTCTCGGCGGTCTCCGCAATGCTCTCGCCCTTCTGAGCGTCCCATATCGCAGGATCGGCAACGCCGAGGATCTTTTTTCCGGCAAGCCACGGATGCTCAGACTCGATCTTGTGTATCTTTTCAAATACCTCGTTCGGGGGAATCCGCAATCCGGTGTTCGGCTCATCGGTACAGCCGTAGTATTCCAGTAAGCGGTACAGAACGCCGTCGAAGTCGACAGCCCACCACGCACAGGAGAACGGCTTGCTGTAACCCCAGTCGAAAGAGCGGTATATCGTCCACTCCGGCGGAATCTTGAAAGGCTCGATAACATGAACACACCTGTGCTGATCCCGTGCCTCCTCCGGCGTGATGCCGAGAGTCGCGCATAACTCCAAATCCGGCTCCGTGCGGAAGTCCTCAAAGAATTGCCCCTCGAAGATGTCCCACAGCCCCTCCAGCCATGCTTTCCTCAGCTTTGTAGGAAGTGCCATAAGCTGTTGAATATAATCGGGATTATCCCGCATGAGCGCAAAGTTATCCGACACAAGAGACTGTACAAAAACATATTCGTCGGGGTTTTCACTAATCGCGTATCTTCGGTCAATGAATATCCGCTTGATATAGGAGTGCCCCTGCCCGCCGGGATTGCAGGTATAGTAAATCCTTTTTGGAAATGAGTTGACGCCACGGCAGCAGGCGGTGATCGCCTTCATCTGATATTCAGAGAGCTGTGTTGCCTCGTCGAGGAATATCACATCATACTCAACGCCCTGAAGCCGGTCGAGGTCTTTGTCATTAGAGCAATACGAAAACTGTATGATACTGTCATTGACAAACGTCAGCATCTTGTCGTGATCGTTATACGTCGCAACTCCAAGAAGCTCTTTTCGCAGAATCCTGATGTGGTTATTGATCAGCTCAGGATATGTCCGACGGACTATGAGGATTCGTATACCGGGATATCGAGCGCACAGTGCCTTTGCCTTGTAGCGGACAGCCCAGGATTTCCCTCCGCCGCGAGCGCCGCCGAATCCGATATGCTTTGCCGTTGCAAGGAGCATTTGCTTTTGTTTCTCGTTCGGCTTTCCGAGGTACATGTTCATGTGGAATAATCCTCGCCGTCGTCGCTCATGATTATGTTGATCGTGGTATCAGTGCCCTTGTCCTTCTCCGCCTGACGGTTAAGGCTAGCGATCCGCGCTTCCTGCTCTCTGCTGTCAGCGTCGCTCTTGATACCGAGCACGCTTTTCAGCGTTTTAATCGCACGCGAATAGACGTCAACCTGATGTCCTGTCAGCCCGTTTGCCGCTTCCAACGATATCTGCCTCAGAATATTCATCGACGCCTCATTGATCAGCCGTACCGATTCGACAGCCTTCTCAGATTGTTTGTCAGACACAATATCAACAATTTTTTGTTCGGTTTCTGTTCGGACAGTGTTCTTTTGTTCGCTCCAGTTTTCTTTAGAAGCGCGCTGTCTTAACCAACTCTCAGATATTCCGTACTTCTCGGCGAGCTTCTTGTAGGTTGTCCCGCCCGCGATGTACTCGGCTTTGATAGCGTTCCAATCTACGATAATCCCGCCTTTCATCAGTCTATACTCATATTGTAAAGCACCATTTTGAAATTACACACCCCCCCAAACGCACAAAAAGCCTGCCTACCGACTATGGCAGACAGGCTCTTTCAATCGAATATTCTCTTGTGTTCTATGAGCTGGTCGAGGTATGAGGCTATCATGCACCGCCTTCCGCTCTTGCAACAGTATCGGCGCTGATACTCTTTCTTATCGTCACGATTTCCGAAGGTAATAGCAAGGGAGGAGTTGTCAAAGAATCCTTGACAGTATATCACACTGGCGGTGCTGTACTTGTGGTACGGGCATACCGTCTTCCCTGTGAGTCTATACTTGCCCCTCTTCATTCCCGTACCCCTTCTGTGCTTTCAGCGCCATCGCCGCAAGCTGGATCATCTCACAGGCTGCGTTGATCGCATATTTTTGTATTTCTCCTGCGACCTTATTGCCAATGTAATCTGAATCCTGCTTGACGCTGTTCCAATATTCGACGTTGAGAACCCCATTCACAATATTGCACTCAGCCACTGCTTCTTCAAATTCTTCCTTCATGACAGAGTATGCTTCATGCGGACTGTTGAACCGCGCACCGTGCTGATCCGATGCACGGGCATATTCTTCCTGTACAAGCCGCTCCACGTCAGCTTTGAGTATCTTCATCATCGTTTTGTTCCTCCTCGTTTTGTTTTTTCAGCAGAGTGAATTTCCGAAACTGTACGGATACGAATAATTATTAAAAGAGTGTTCATTGAAGGTGCTCACGCAAATAAAATGCTTATATGATTCTTCATCAGCACCTTTGCGAGCATAATATCCATACACCCACTCTCCGTTATCAATCCGCTTTCCGCGGAATAGTATCTCTCTCATGTTTTCCTCCTCAACTCGCCATATAGGTGTGTAATCCACTTATAGTGTTAATTGTAAACTGATATTGTTCTCGCTATGCTCTATGCGATTATAGTCTTCAAATCTCGGTATTGATTTGAATAATCTTTGGTTGTTAACCCAGCGTTGCAAATGCCTATGCATAATATCAGCTGTTTCTTTTTGATAAATCATCACATAAGGACTAAACCCTAAATCTCTCAGG
>Ga0310690_10007059_pt1 | contig 14566 bp, 12 predicted proteins | sample AusTroGonzalo_MG_2_FD_207661 | JGI IMG/M metagenome (GOLD analysis project Ga0310690, IMG submission 207661) | Bovine rumen microbial communities from tropical cattle in Woodstock, Queensland, Australia - Gonzalo_04 (v2) (version 2) | ecosystem: Host-associated > Mammals > Digestive system >...
ATTTGCATCTTTGCAGAGTAAATGAAGTCGATAACAATTAAACGCTTTTTAATATGAAAAAATCTATCTTTACTTTTGTTTTCATGGCTCTAATGAGCTATGTCACAGCACAAACCTTGCAGTTTGAATTTGACGGCAATGTCTATTACGATGGCGAAGCCGTTGAATGCACCAATGACGAATATGGCTACGGAGAATACATCCAGCACATGCAGCTTAGGAACCTCTCCTCAGAGCCGGTTAATGTGCTGGTCGAGATGGAATTCGTCGAACCCCTTGATGGTGTGATGAATACCTTCTGCTGGGGCATGTGCTTCGGCCCCGGTGTCATGGTCAGCCCTACGGCGCTTGAAATCGGTGCCAACAGCCTCAACACCGACGAGCTTTCGTTCCATGCCCTTTATCCTGAGGATGTTTTTGGCGATGACATTGTCAGGTATTATGCCTACACGGAAGACAACCCCAGCCAGCGCATCAGCATCATTGTGAAATTCCGCAAGTCGGGTGAAGGCGTGGACGAAATCACGCATCCGGTTGCCATGGGTCAAGCCTATCCGAACCCGGCCACGACCACGGTAAACTTCGACTATTCGGGTGAAGGTGTCCTCAGCGCAGTGGTTTACAACCTGATGGGTCAGGAGGTGATGCGTCAAGAGCTGAACGCCAACAATGGTCAGCTGAGCCTCTCGGTTGCCGACCTTCAGGAAGGCATCTACTTCTGCACGATGATGGTCAACGGCCGCGCCACGACCACCCAAAAGTTCGTCGTGAAGAAATAAGCCGACAGGCGCAATTCTGACTGAAAAAAACTTATGCCGCTCTTTGGGGCGGCATAATTTTTGTAAGACATTTTGCGTAAACAAAAAACAAAACTGAGAAGAAAATGGAAAACGTCATGAAACTTCAGAGAGACATGCAAAACAAGGTTATCGGCGGCGTTTGCTCCGGCTTGGCTAATTATTTCGGCATTGACGCGGCATTGGTGAGACTACTTTTTGCCATCTCCATCTTATGTTTCGGTACGGGCTTCTGGCTCTATGTCATCCTTTGGGTCATCATGCCTGCCGGTTACTATGCCCAAGCCGACTATTATGCCTCGCCTAGTGGCACTGAGGGAGGCTCGTTCGAGCATCGTGACGGCTCGCCCCAAACGCCCAATCCCAACAGGGGAAGCCTCATCGCCGGCTTGGTCCTTATCGGCATAGGCGCCGTTGGCTTGCTCCATCGGTATGTCCCTGATTTCAACTGGAGCACGGCTTGGCCCTTCCTGCTCATCGCGCTCGGCCTCATTCTCATCATCCCTTTCAAAGGCAAGAAATCGTAAATTTTTCTATTTTGGACGATAATCTATAATTATTTGTATTTTTGCACCATCTTTTTAATTAGGTGTAATTGCAAATATTAGATATCGCCATGAGTAAGCGTCAACTATCAAGACTGTTTTTTACGGTTATTTTCTCATTTTTTACTGTATTATCGTCTGTAGCTCAAGACAATAGTATCAAAGGCTTTGTGTATGAGGAGTCCACAGGTGAGCCTATGATGTTCACCAATGTATACCTCAAAGGCACTACTTTCGGTAGTACGACCAACGAGAACGGCTTTTTCAACATCAACCGGATTCCCGACGGGCGTTACACGCTGTTGATCACGAGCGTGGGCTTTGACACGATTTCGGAGGTGTTCAACCTTTCGAAAGGGCAGGTCGTCAGCCGTAAGTACTATCTGAAAGAGACCAGCCAGAAACTAGAGATGGTGACCATCACCGCCGACAAGATTGAGGCGCAAACCGAGACCAAGACTTCGGTCATCACCATCACGCCCAAGACGATTACCAAGATCCCGAGCGTGGGCGGTCAGGCCGACTTCGCGCAATACCTGCAGGTGGTTCCTGGCGTTATCTTCACTGGCGACCAAGGCGGTCAGCTATACATTCGTGGCGGCTCACCCATCCAAAACAAGGTGTTGCTTGATGGCATGGTGGTCTACAACCCCTTCCATTCCATCGGTCTGTTCTCGGTGTTCGACACCGACATCATCCGCAATGCGGATGTGTATACCGGCGGCTTCGGCGCCGAATACAGCGGCCGTATCTCTTCCATTATGGACATCTCTACCCGCGACGGCAACAAGAAACGCTTCTCGGGTAAGGTCGGCGGTAACACCTTTGGTGCCAAGGTGATGATTGAAGGCCCGCTGATGAAGGCCAAGACCCCCGAATCCGCCACCATGTCGTTCATCCTCTCGGCGAAGAACTCCTATTTGGAGCATACTAGCAAGCCGTTGTATGGTTGGTACAACGAAGGCATCAAGCAAAACGGTTTGCCTTTCAATTTCCAAGACATCTACGGTAAGGTGTCGCTCAACGCGCCCAACGGCAGTAAGGTCAACCTCTTCGGTTTTTCGTTCAACGACCAGGTGAACCACTACATGTCGCTTTCTGACTTCAGCTGGAAATCCTACGGTGTGGGTACCAATTTCCTCGTCATCCCCGGCAAGTCGCCCGTGATGATCGAAGGTAACATCGCCTATTCGAGCTATACTTCAGTTATGAAGGAGACGGACAGCCCTGACCGCTACAGCAACATCAACGGCTTCAACATGGGCTTCGATATCAGCCAGTTCCTTGGCAAGAATACTTTGAAATACGGTATTGAGATGTTGGGCTACACCACCGACTATGTCACCTACAGCGTGTATGGCCACAGTAAAATTGGTTCAAAAGTCAACTCGACCGAGATGGGCATCTATGTCAAATACAAGGCCGTGCTGGGTAAGTTCTTGCTTGAGCCGAGTTTCCGCTTGCAGTATTACGCCTCCTTGCCCGACATTTCACCTGAGCCGCGTCTGGCCGTGAAATATAACGTCACCGACCGCTTGCGTTTCAAAGCCGCAGCAGGTATGTACTCGCAAAACTTTGTGGCCGCCACCAGCGACCGCGACGTGGTCAACTTGTTTTACGGCTTCCTCTCGGGTATCGACAACCTGCCAGAGACCTACAATGGCAAGCCTATTAAGAGTTACCTGCAAAAGGCCAATCACTTCATCCTGGGTGCCGAATTTGACCTGTCCGACAACGCCACCGTGAACATCGAAGGCTATTGGAAGGACTTCGTGCAGCTCACCAATATCAACCGAAACAAGATTTACGCCGACACGCCCGCCAATGCCAACATCCCTGACTTGCTGAAGAAAGACTTCACCAAGGAGACGGGCGATGCCTATGGTTTCGATATTTCGTTGAAATATGAGGACAAACACTGGTATCTGTGGGCGGTCTACGCCTTGGGCTTCGTGACGCGCGAATACGAGAAAGCCGTGGAAGATGGCGTAGAGATGGTGCAATATGCACCGCATTTTGACCGTCGTCACAACGTCAACGTGATTCTGTCATACACGGCAGGCTCGAAACGCCAATGGGAGTTCAGCGGCCGCTGGAACTTCGGTACGGGCTTCCCGTTCACCCAAGTGCAGGGCTTCTATGAGTACTACTCCTTCCAGGATGGCATCAACTTCGACTACACCACCACCAACGGTGAATTGGGCGTGCTCTATGGCGAGCTAAACGGTGGCCGTCTGCCTACCTATCACCGCCTCGACCTTGATGTGAAACGCAAGTTCTTCTTTACCGAGCATGTTATGCTGGAGGCCGACCTTGGCGTGACCAATGTCTACAACCGTAACAACGTGTTCTATGTCAACCTGGTGACCAGCGATGTGGCACGCCAGCTGCCCATCCTGCCTACCTTTGGCTTGACGCTGTCGTTCTGATGGGACAAACGAAAAAAAGGAGACTTGATATGAAGAGATTAGCATTGTTGTTGGCCGCTATCTTGATGGGTTGTAGCGGTTTTGCACAAAAGTTTACGGAAGAAGACGCCAAGCAGTTCTACCGTACCATTCAGGGCGACTATACCATCATCGTGAACGATTCGACCACGGCCATGGCCCACTTCACCCCGATTTGGGAAAACATGGGCAACCGTTTCCAATGGCTCTATCTGGAAGTGGTGATGGACAAGAAAGTCATCTTGCAGAAAGTCCTTGAATTGAAGCCAAAGGACCACAAATTGTTTCGTGTCTACGTCCACGACCTGAAAAACCCTGCCGAGTTTGTGGGGAAATGGGGCAACCGCAACTATTTCGACGGCTTCACCACGAGCATCCTCAAAAGCGGGAAGCGTATCACCTTCGTGAAGACCTCGGATTTCTCCTACCAGACCCATAAGCTGATGCGGTTTGGTGCCATCGATTGCTTCCCTCAAGGCGACCTGTTGCATTTCAAGTTTGTGCAGGAAGACGAACGCTTCTACATCAAGCGGGTGCCGAATGGGACGAGCCGCATCATCGGCTACCAAGGCCTGAAGGAATTGACAGACGGCCCTGTCGGATAAACAAAGAAAACGGCTCGCAAGGAGCCGTTTTTCATTTCATCTTGAACACCCAAGCCGCAGTGCTGCGGAGGTCGCTGTATTTCAGACCGCTTGTGTCGATGAATAATTGGCCGTCCTTGTATTTCCATGGCAGGGTCTTATTGCAGCCCAATAGCGTGACTTTCATGTCTTTCTCGGGTTCTTCGATGTTCAGCACCCATTGGTCTTCAGGATATTCCAAAGCGATGGCGTAGAGAGCGTCTTTGCCTTGTGTATAGCAAATGTTGGGCTGTTTGCAGGTGTAAGTGGCTTTCAGGCCTTCGGTGGGCAGCATGGCACCTGTCCGGAAACCATGCATCACCTGCTTCTCCATCGTCTTTGACCACCAATACAAGGCGATCGTGGCCTCAAACTCTTCTTCCTCAAAGAAGACTTCGATGTTGTGTTGGCCTTCGGTGAGTTTGATTTTGCCAGTCTTGGCCTTTCTCGCGTCTTCGATGACGGTCTCGCCGTCGATGACAAGCCAGGCCTGGTCGTCCGTCTGGATTTCAAAGGTGTAGGTGTCGGCCTGACATGAGAACACGCCTTGCCAATGGGCTTGGAAGTGGTCGCAGCTGATGGCTGGGTCGGGCGAGTTTCGCTTCCAGTCGAAGTTGATCTCTGCATCGTTGCGCGTCACCGTGACAGGCTTCATCTCGTAGAATTTCTTGTAAGGTCGTGTACCATAGATAGCTTCTCCGTTGATGTCAAGCCATTTGCCGAGGTCTAGAAGACGCTCCTGCTGTAATAATGGGATTTTGCCATCAGCAGCTGGACCCACGTTGAGCGTCATGCCGCCACCAGCCGCCACGAGGACACAGAAATGTCGGATGAGTTCATCTGAGGTCATATAGTTCTCTAAAGGCTCGTTGCGGTTGAGGCCGAAGCTGCGTCCCAAGCCACGGCATTCTGCCCAGGGGCGGTCGGTGAGCATGATACCTGCGCTGTACTCGGGCGTGCGGAAGCCATGCTGCCCGCCATTGCCCCAGCGGTCGTTGACGATAGCATCGCTGCCCACGGTGTTGTAATACCATGAGATAAGTTCGGTGGCATGCCATTGCTCTGCGCTATTGCGCCACTCGCCGTCAGTGAAGAGGATGGAGGGCTGATAGTGCGTGATAAGCTCCATGAATTGCGGAATCATGTGCATGTCGACATAGGTGCCGATGTTCTCGTCGGAGTCTTCGTACCAGCGGTGGAGGGGGTTGGTCCATTCGGGCAGGGAATAATAGAAGCCCATTTTAAGCCCTTGTTTGCGGACGGCCGCGGTAAGCTCGCCGCAAATGTCGCGGTGCGGTCCGACTTCAACGGAGTTCCAGTTGGGTGCATACTGGCTTGGCCAGAGACAGAAACCGTCGTGATGTTTCGAAACCAACAGCACATATTTCGCTCCCGATTTCTTGAACAGCTCAGCCCATTCGTCAGGATTCCAGAGCTCGGCTTTCCACATGGGTGCGAAGTCCTCGTATTGGAAGTCCTTGCCGTAGATGCGTTCTTGGAAGGCCTTGCGGTCGTCGTTGGTGGTCAGACCGCGGTAATACCATTCGGCATAGCCTTCGAGGCTGGCGTAGGCGGGCACGGAATACACACCCCAATGGATGAAAATGCCTAATTTGGCGTCGGAGAACCACTGCGGATAGCCACGTTCGTTGATGGATTCCCATGTTGGCTCGACTTGGGCGAATGAATGGCTGAAACTGGCTGCTAAGACAATGATTAATAGAACTTTGTTTCTCATAAGCACTAGTTTGCTGACAAGATAGTTTTCAATTCGTATGGGTTTTGACGGCAATTCCAAACCGCAACGATATACAAATGGTCGGTATCAGCGACATGATAGATGATTTTTAATACTTTGAAAACTGGGATAAAACGATATTCCTTTTGTAAATCAGTTAAACAAGGCTCTAATGTCCCCATATATGGAAAAGATTCGAGTTGTTTGGCAAGTTTGGCAAATGTTAGTCTCAGTTTATCGGCTTGTGTTTTTCCAAAAGTATTAGCCGTGTAACGCAAAATGGAGTCTGCCATTTCTATGGCTTGTGGTGTCCAGCTAGCTTGCATAATCGAAATTCATAAAGTGTTCAAATGCTTCGTCGGCAGAAACAACTTGGCCTTGTTCTATTTGTTTCATGCTGATTGCAATTTGTTCTTTCAGTTCGTCGACTGTCCAACTGCAAGGCATTTTGTCCCATTCGAAGCGGTTGTTTTTCAGTTCAAAAGGCATTCCGTCAACGGCGATGGCTCTTCTCAAAAAGATACGGATAGCCGTAGGCAGGTCCAATCCTAATTGTGCAAAAACATCAGTGGCTTGGTTTTTCATGTCCTCATCAAGGCGCAAATGTAATGTTGTTGTACACATTTTGTATATATTTATGTCCTAAATGTCTGCAAAAATAATTAAATTTTGTGGATAGAGATGGGCTTTTGATTATTTTTTTACCTTTGCAATATGAACATATACCAACTTTTCCCCCGATTGTTTGGCAACAAACAAACCGACTTCCAAATGAACGGCAGCAAGGCTGAAAACGGCTGTGGCACCTTCAACGATATTGATGACATAGCTCTTGAGGCAATTAAGGATTTGGATTTCACCCATATCTGGCTGACGGGCATTTTGGAGCATGCCTCTGAAAGCACAGACACGCATCCTGACATCACCAAAGGTCGAGCAGGGTCGCCATACGCCGTCACCGATTACCATTCCGTTGACCCCGATTTGGGCACGATGGCCGACTTTGAACAATTGGTCAACCGTATCCATGAAAAAGGCATGAAAGTCATCATCGACTTCATCCCCAATCATTTGGCGCGACAGAACAAGGGCTTTTCTCCTTGTAATTTCTATTATTGCGAAGGGCAGGCGTTTGTATCACCTAGAAGGGTTTGTGAACAGCCCTACGAGGAGTATCCCGCCAAGGCTACGGGCAACAATGTGTTTGCGCCCAATCCGAGCATCAACGACTGGTACGACACGGTGAAGCTGAACTACGATGAGCACGACACTTGGGAAAAGATGCTGGAGATACTTCGTTTCTGGTGCGCAAAGGAGGTCGACGGCTTCCGTGTCGATATGGCCGAGATGGTGCCGGTGGCATTTTGGCAATGGGTGATAGAACAGCTTAGGAAAGACTACCAGCCTGTGATGATTGCCGAGATCTATCAGCCGGACCTTTATCAGCCTTTCCTTGATGCAGGCTTCGATTACCTTTATGACAAGGTCGGCTTGTACAACACTTTGGAGCGGGTGCTTTGTCAAGGTCATGAAGCGAAGGAAATCTGTCAGGTGTGGAAAGACCTACACGATATGGACGACCACATGTTGCGCTTCATGGAGAACCACGATGAGAAGCGTCTGGCTTCACCGCAGTTCGTGGGTGATGCCTTTGCCGCCCTGCCTGCCGTGGCGCTTTCTGCCTTGATGAACACGGGACCGTTCATGGTTTACAACGGTCAGGAGAGCGGGGAAGATGCTGTTGGTGAAGTGGGCTACAGCGGCGACGACGGGCGTACTTCCATCTTCGACTACTGCCACATGCCGCGCCACCAAAAATGGATGAACGTTGGCAAATTCGATGGCGGCCAGTTTGATGAACCGCAAAGAAAACTGTTCAGCTATTATCGTAAACTGTTGCGTTTCAGAAATGAGCACTCGGCAATAATAGAGGGCAAGTTCTACGACCTGATGTGGTGCAATCCATGGTATATGAACTTTGACCCGCAGTTTGTCTATGCTTTCTTGCGCTATTCCGAGACGGAGAATCTTCTCGTGGTGGTGAATTTCAACCGCACCGAAGCACGTGATGTGGAAGTGAAAATCCCGCACGATGCCTTGGTCTTGATGGGTAAGCGCAAGGCCAATGAATTCGATATGAACGACTTCTCTTCTGAGGTGATTCCTGTGCATTTGGAGGCTACGGAGACCAAGGTTGTTGATTTGGATTCTAGAAGTGTTGTTTTCTGAGGAGAAGCTTCACTTGGCAAAATTTTCCACAAAAAAACGTACTAGTCAAGGAAAAATATCTATCTTTGCATTGCGAAAAGTTCGTTACGAAACTTTCGTTACGAAAAGTTCGCAATGAAAACAGGTAGATATTATGGCAAGAAAAACACAAAAACAGCTTGATAATCCGTTTGTTTTCCAAGGATACGAAGGACCAGAATACTTTTGTGACCGTGTTGAAGAAACAAAGAATATGGTATCTTCGCTTAAAAATGGGCGCAATATCACCCTAATTTCTCCTAGAAAAATTGGAAAAACGGGACTAATAAACCATGCTTTTTATCAAATTAAGAAAGAAAACAAGGATGCTATTTGCATCTATGTTGACATTTTCTCAACCAAAAACCTGCAGGAGTTTGTGGAAACGTTGGGAAGGGCGGTTATCGAGGATGCATTGGAAAGAGAGAAGTCGTTTGCCAATAAAGTCTTGGATTTTTTCAAGGGTCTTCGACCTACGATCACTCCTGACTTGATGACAGGTTTGCCCACCGTTTCGGTTAGTGTGGTTCCTGTACAGGCTGAATATACGCTCAAGAGTATCTTCACTCATCTTAATGAACTGAATAAACCTGTGTATCTGGCTATCGATGAGTTTCAACAGATTACGGAGTATCCTGAAACGGGTACAGAGGCTATGTTGCGCTCCTATATCCAGTTTATCCATCATGTGAAGTTTATTTTTTCTGGAAGTAAGAAGCACTTGATGGAAGAGATGTTCTGTGCTCCCAACAGACCTTTCTATCAAAGCACGCAACTGATGAACTTGGAACCACTTCACGAGGAAACCTATTATGACTTCGCCAAAGCATTCTTCGAGGCAAAGAAGGGCTCGTTTGACAGGCAAGTTTTCCATAACATCTATCAGCGGTTCGACGGCTATACTTGGTATCTGCAAGCCATCTTGAATCGGTTATATGAGCAATGGAAAAAGGTGGAAACGGATAGACAGGCTGTCGAGGCGATTCTGTTTCATGTCAATGCATTAGCGCCGCATTATCAGACGTTGACCTCGTTTTTGACCGACAATCAGTTGAGTCTAATGAAAGCCATTGCCCATGCAGAGATTGTCGATCAACCCTTGGGCAACGACTTTCTTAAGCGCTTTGATTTGCCTAGCGCGAGCAGCGTCAAATCGGCATTATCGGTGCTAGTGGACAAAGACCTGGTTTACCAAACGCCTAACGGATATATCATATATGATCGTTTCCTTGGACTTTGGCTGAAGCGGATATAAGTCAGCCGTCAATCCCAATGTTTTCGGAATAGTTTAGAGTTTTTTTGCTAATTTTGCGGAAAATACAGGTGCACTATTTGTAAAAGACAACTTCAAATCCTGAATAACAACAAAAAAAACACTATGCTTCCCCTCGTTGAACAAGACCACTGGTTAGACCCCGTCAGCAAAGCAGTGGACGACCGCCATAACCGCTACGAATGGCGGCTGAACGAAATCAAAAACCGCTACGGCAGCCTGATGACCTTTGCCACGGCGCATCAGTTTCTGGGCTTCAATTATGATAAACGCCGCAAAGGCTGGTGGTACCGTGAATGGGCACCTTCGGCCCATTATCTCTCGTTGATGGGCGACTTCAACAACTGGAACCGCTATGAGTATCCCTTGGAGCTGGCAGGCAGTGGCTTTTGGGAGATCTTTCTGCCCGACAGCGAGTTTGCCGATCGTCTTGTGCATGGCAGCAAACTGAAGGTCTTGGTGCAGTCACAAATTGGGGAGCATGAGCGCATTCCCGTGTATATCAAGCGGGTGATTCAGGATGATAACACCAAGGACTTCGCGGGCCAGTTCTGGAACCCGCCTACACCTTATATATATAGGCATGCCGCGCCGCAACTGAAAAACGAGCCTTTGTTGATTTACGAGACACACATCGGCATGGCACAGGAAGAGGAAAAAGTCGGGACGTACAAGGAGTTTACCGAAAAGATCCTGCCGCGCATCAAGGCGGATGGCTACAATGCCATCCAGCTCATGGCCATTGCCGAGCATCCTTATTACGGCTCGTTTGGCTACCATGTCTCCAATTTCTTTGCGCCGAGTTCGCGCTTCGGTACCCCCGAGGAGCTGATGGAACTCATCGACACGGCGCACGGCATGGGTATGCTGGTCATCATGGATTTGGTACATTCCCATACGGTGAAAAACATCCGCGAGGGCATCAACCTGTTTGATGGCTCCGACAGCCAATACCTGCACCCTGGCGAGCGCGGCAACCATAATCTTTGGGATTCCAAGCTCTTTAACTACGGCAAAGAAGAGACGCTGCAATTCCTGCTCTCCAATGTGCGCTATTGGCTGGAGGAGTTCCGTTTCGACGGCTTCCGTTTCGATGGCGTCACCTCGATGCTCTATCTCGACCACGGCGTAGGGACGACCTTTGACGCGCCGGAGAAATACTTCAACGAAAATGTGGATGCCGATGCAGTGACTTACTTGCAGCTGGCCAACACCTTGTGCCATCAGCTGAATCCGCAGGCTGTCACCATTGCGGAGGATGTGAGTGGTATGCCTGGCCTTTGCAACCCGATTGCCGATGGCGGCATGGGCTTCGACTATCGCTTAGGCATGGGTGAGCCTGACTTCTGGATCAAGGTGCTGAAAGACCAGCCTGAGGAGCAGTGGGGCATGAACGACTTTTTCTTCACCATGACCAATCATTTGCCGCAGACCAAGACGGTGGCATACGCCGAATCGCATGACCAAGCCTTGGTGGGTGACAAAACCATAGCTTTCCGCTTGATAGACAGGGAGATGTACACCGCCATGAGCATCGACACGCCTTCCATGACCGTTGACCGTGGCATTGCTCTTCACAAGATGATTCGCCTCTTTACCCTCACCTTGGGCGGCGAGGCTTGGCTTAACTTTATGGGCAACGAGTTCGGACATCCCGAGTGGATTGATTTCCCGCGACAAGGCAATAATTGGAGCTACCATTACGCCCGCCGCCAGTGGTCGTTGGTGGACAATCCGAACTTGAAATACCATTTTATGGGTGACTTCGACAAAGCCATGCTGGAGTTTGTAAAAAGTCATGTGGTGATGCAAGCTTTGCCCGCTTGGCTGCTGAATGCCGACGAGGCCAACAAAACCATCGTTTACGAGCGCGGTAATCTGATTTTTGTTTTCAATTGGGGCTCGCATTCCATTCCCGATTATGAGATACCCGTCAGAGAAACAGGCGATTACCGTATTGTCCTTACTTCGGATGATAAGGTTTTCGGCGGGTTCGGCAACATTGACACAAACGTGAAATTCCCCTCGGAGAAGAAAGGTGACCGCATCACGATGAAGGTTTACAATGTGAGCCGTGTGGCGACGGTGTACGAGCGGGTGGATCAGAAATTGTAATAAATCCCAAATGAAGGCGCAGCCAATTCAAGTTCCAGATTGAAGCTGTGCTTTATGCTTTTGTCTTCCGCTTGCTCCCTATTGTAGCCCAAAAAGCCAATGCTAAATTCAGCCGACCAGTGGTCCGTAACGTCAAACGATACACCTGGACTCAAACCGACATTGAGCAAACCGAAATCCAATACATCAATGTCAGTGGATAGGTCAACGAACAAGGTAAAACGCTCGCCGATGTCACAAATATCGTAGCGGACGGAGGGCGAGACGGTCAGTGTGTGGGAATAGTCTTCCTCATTTATGAAAGAGCCTTCGTATTCAAAAGAACAAGCCACCGAGAAAGGTGAGTTTGGGAAGCAATACCCCACATCGGGTGCGATGTTGAAGGTCTTGGTTTCTTTGTTGAGGGTAGCGTTGACACTGCCGCCTATCCAAACCTGGGCCTGCATGGATACAAAGGCTGCAAAGACAAAAGCGAGGGTGAGAAGGAGCTTTCTCATTGTGTTTTGAGGATAAAAAAGTCGGAGACGCAAAGCTTTGCGTCTCCGACTGATATGATTATTTTAGAAGTTGTAATACAAACCGAAGGTGGGGCCGGTGGTGGAGGCGAAGTCAAAACGGAAGCCTTTGTCGCCGTAGATGGGGGATCCATTCACATCAGTACCTTCAAAGTTGTTGTAGCCGATGAAAGCAAAACGGAAGGCAGCGGTCCAGTGTTTGGTGGCCATCCATGCGATACCAGGTTGCAGACCCACACGGTAGCCTTTGCAGTCTTTCAGGCCGAAATCACCAGTCAAATCCAAGAACATGGCGAATTTGTCGACACCCTCGTTGTTCTTAATGGTGCAGACGCTATAACGGATATAAGGCGAAAGGACAATCGGGTTGAGCTTCACATCAATCATTTCAGGATTGCCGTTTTCATCGTATACAGGCAGGTTGTTTTCATCAACCATGGGTGCTGTGCCTTTGTAATAGCCATAGTTGGCACCAACAGCGATGGTAAACGGAATAGCCTTGAAGCTATAGCCGATTTCAGGAGCGACTCCAAATTTTGTGACTTCTTTGTTCACGGTTGCATTAGCTGAACCACCAATCCAAACTTGTGCATTGGCAGTGAAGATACCTGCAAAGGCAAGAGCCAGAACTAAGAATAATTTCTTCATTTCTAAAAGGTTTTAATTAAACAATTTGTGAATAGATTTGATTTCTGTTTTATGAACCGCACGGCATTTTACAATATCCGTGCCAGACTATTTTTTTCGAATCATGTAGAGACGGTGTGCACACCGTCTCTACAATCCCGTTAGGTTATTTCTCGATAAATGCAATCGTATCACCCTTGGCGACGCGCTTGCCTTGATCGGCAGTGGCCTCCACAATCTTACCAGGCCACAAGGCATAGACGGGTTCCATGCCGTGCTCGCTGTTGATGGCGCAGAGCAGGTCGCCTTCTTTGTAGACCTTACCTGGGGCAGGGGCGATACTCTTGTCGTCGAAGTCGACTTCCCACATCACGATGCCACTGACGGGAGCGACGACGGGTTCTGCATTCGGATGACGCAAGGCACGCAAGTCCGGAATCTTGGCCTCACCGCCAGCCTTCTCGAATTTCGCCTTCATCTTGGCTTCCAACTCTTGGTTGAAACGGCGCTTGGCCTCGCCCGACTTGTACTCGCGGTACTGCTTTTCGTGCATAGCGAACTCAAACAGTTCTTCGTCGTCTTGGCCACGGTCCCAGCCTTCCTTTTCCATCATCTCGATGAAATGCGGCAGTGCGTTTGGATAGTTGTCTTGCGGGTTGCCCGTGAAGAATTCCAGACCTTTCTTCTTGGCCAGCTCTACGATCTCGGGTGCGAGGGTGCCCGGCAGCTTGCCTGCCTTGCCGAGGATCATATCCCATGCGGCGGGGTCGATGCTGGTCTCGTAGCGCGGCTCGCCCTTGCTGAGGGCGAAGAGGTTCATCAAAGCGATGTTCTTGGTGTACTGGCTGAACGGGGTGACCAAAGGCGGGTTACCGAGTTTCGGCCAAATGTCCTGAACTTCTTGGAAAAGTTCGACGAGCATCTCGTCTTCGCTCAAAGCGGGCAGACCTTGTTTCTCGCGGTTCATATTGATGGCAGCGTGTACTGGCTTGAGGTCAGCCATCAGCGAACCCATCATGCCGCCGGGAAGGCCACAGCCTACCAGCAGTGAGTTGATATAACGGTTGCGCGGGTCGATCCAGTAACCGAGGAAGTCGTCGATGAAGCTTTGCGTCATGCTACGGGCGGCCATATAGGTCTTCATGTCGATGTCCTTGACGAGGAAACCTGCGTCTTTCAGCATGGCCTGCACACTGATGACATCGGGATGGACGGTGCCCCACGACAGCGGCTCCATGGCCACGTCGACATAGTCGCAACCGGCCTTGCAAACCTCGAGCATCGAAGCCATTGAGAGGCCGGGGGTGGTATGGCCGTGGTACTGCACCTTGATTTCGGGGTGTTGTTTCTTGATATGTTCAACGATGCGACCCAAGCTGACAGGGCGACCTACGCCAGCCATGTCCTTGAGAGCGATTTCCTTGGCGCCAGCCTCGATGAGTTGGTCGGCGATGTGCATATAATACTCGGCGGTATGCACCTGCGAATAGGTGATACTCATGGCAGCTTGCGAAATCATGCCAGCCTCGTTGGCCCACTTAATGGACGGGATGATGTTGCGCACGTCGTTAAGACCGCAGAAGATACGGGTGATGTCGACGCCTTGTGCCTTCTTTACCTTGTACATCAGTTGACGCAC
>Ga0310690_10007060_pt1 | contig 14566 bp, 12 predicted proteins | sample AusTroGonzalo_MG_2_FD_207661 | JGI IMG/M metagenome (GOLD analysis project Ga0310690, IMG submission 207661) | Bovine rumen microbial communities from tropical cattle in Woodstock, Queensland, Australia - Gonzalo_04 (v2) (version 2) | ecosystem: Host-associated > Mammals > Digestive system >...
TATGGTGTAGTAATCTATGCAGCAATCTTAGGATTCTTATTGGTAGACGCTAATGCTAATTTGGCAAATGCTCAAGCACAGCTTATCAGCAACCAAATTACTGCAACACAACAAGTTAACTAAAAAAACTTTGTTCTAGAACTGAGATGGGGATGACTGGAAAGTTATCCTTTTTTTATAAAAATTCTTTCACTTGTAATTGTGTAAAAAAACAATATGTTGAATTTAAGTCTTCAATTAAGATTTATATAATACTCAAATAATCATGAATTATTCGCCTTCTCGTCCTCTTAATAGAAAGCCAAAAAAAACGCTTTCTTGGTCTAATACTAGAATTGCTTTATTGGAACATTGTGAAAGGAAGTATTTTTTGAATTATTACACATTTGCATTGAAACAAGATAATCCAGATATCCGAGCTGAAACATTATTACTTAAATGACTAAAAAGTATTGAAATGCGAGTTGGAGAGAAGTCTCACTTCTTATTGTCAGATTACTTACATGCATTGAAAAAATGAGAAATTACAGAAGAAAAGATTGAAGAACTAAAGGATAATATGAGAAGAGAAATGAAAGCAGACTTTGATTATTCTAAGGAGAGAGATTATGAAGATCGTGAAGATTTCTTTGGGAAATTTGGACTTTCAGAACATTTCTATGGAGAAGATGCAGATAGTTTACTTGAACCTGCTATTGAAAAGGTTTGTGGGAATTTGGATCGTTTCATCGCTAGTCCATGGAACGAGAAAGTTCAAGATTATTTCAAATCTGCTAAGTTTGTATATGTAGAACACCCTAGGACTCCAGATTTTGAATCTATGAAAGTAGATGTTTCCAGAATCTGAATAAGAGACGTGTCAGTCCTTGCTGGACCAGATTTTTGAGCTACTTTTTCAGATACTGATTTCTTAATCCTTGATTGGAAATCTGGTAAAGAAGAAGTTCTTGATAATACTATCAGTGACCAATTGAAAGTTTATGCATTGAAAATGCTTTTGAAAAAATGATTCACATCTCTTAATGGAATCAAAATTGAAGCATATGAGGTTTACTTAGATAGTATGAATTCATATGGATGAATATTAAAACAAGAAGATATAGATTGAATCATAGAGAAAATTAAGCATGATGTAGAAGAACAAAAACAGTTATTGGTAGACCAGAATCCATACAAAAATCAGCCAGTAGACTTAATGATGTTCCGTAAAACTACAAGTGATAAGAAATGTGAACATTGTACATTTAGAGATGTCTGTCAGAAATTAGATTAATCTTATATATATAAAAATTCATAAAAAAAGTCTGATTAGTTAGTCAGACTTTTTTAGTAAATAGCTTATACTTTAAAATTACGATGCATCTAGTGAAACGTGATTTACGACTAACACACTCGATATTGCATATGCCGCTCATATTACTAGCACTCATATAATTACATACAATAAAGTTTTTTTCAAACTTTCTCTATTCTTTGGATCATCTGGTTTAGTAAACATTTTGTATCACTGAATGATGATTAATACTAAAATTATCAGCATAGTTAATCACATTACCCAGTTTATAGTCTGTGCGATTAGTGGTATATCTTCAAATCATAAAATAGTATTTCACATTCATGTTTCTCATCCACCACTTATCCAAGTGGCTTTATCTGCATTTAGCACTTTGTCTTGTCTTCACATCACAGCTTCTACTAACTGTTTGGCTCACATAATAATCAAAATACCGATAACATTCCAAATAATCACTCCACCAGCCTTCTTTTTAACTGAATCGTCAGTGGCTGTAACAAATGTAACAACCTTACCAACCATCATAAAGAATAGAATTCAAATTACGAAATATAAAGCAAATCTAATGAAAGGATAAAATATTTTGTTGTATAAAGATGAAGCAAAATCAATTCAGTTAGGTTGTCTAGTTTCGCTTATATTGGTAAATTCTTCCGTTATTATACCATTATCTCCCGTCAGTCATTCTGCTAAGAATCTAGCTGATACCATTATGATTATTCATACTATACCAAAAATAACTAATCTAATTCCATCTTTTGTTGATTCTTCTTTTTCAGATGTCATAATTTTGTATGCACCGATAAATGCCACAACAATTCATATTACTATAAATATATCAATCACATATCATATAAGTTTCTGTACTTGATCATTGAATAGCTGGGATCAAGTTTCTTTTTCAACTACATCTCATCAGTTTATAGCAGATGCTAGCGATTGTGAATCAGTTGTTCTATTAAGAACTTGATCATATACACTTTGAGCAGAAGCTAAACTGAATACTGATAAATTTAAAAACCCAAATATGAATAATATAGATGTTAATAGAAATTTTTTAATCATTTTCATGTAAGTTTAATAAACCAAATAAAATCATATATTATTAATGAAATACTAAAGATGTAATTTCCGCCAAGATTGGAATCTTAAGGAAAGTTTTTTTGTATTTATAAAATACAATAATCCTAATAATCCACAATATAGCGGCGACCAATAGCACAATTCGTTCCCATGATATAGCAATACGAGTATAATATATGAGATAAAGAATTGCCATGAATAATATATATTGGATTATAATTCATAATCAAAAAGATTGTCATTGAATATATGATTGTTTTCTAGCTTGTAATATGGTGTTATAATCAGATTTTTTTATTTTTGAAACTAAGAGAGAAAATAAATAAGCTGTGATTTCTCATGGATTACATAAGAAAGCTGAATTTGTAGCCTTTTTGATACTTAATGGAATAATATCAATATTTAACATAAGTAAACCTACTCTAACAATCATAACTCACAAAACTCAGATTCAAAAGTAATTACCAAATAATAAAGTTCAAAAAATAAAAATAGTTCGCAATAAGATAGATTCTTTCAACCATCGGTATGGCATATTATAATTTTCCTGGCGAAATCGAAGAATGAAATTTAAAATAGGAGTATAAGCTTTCAATAATTGTCATTTATGTTGGATATTAATTTTAACTGTTTCATCAGATTTTCGCATAGTTAAACCGTTGATGCAAGAAAAAAGAGAAACAATAGTTATAATATAAACAACCAAACTACCAACTGTAATAATCCACGGTAAGACTGGATTTGTCCAAAATATATTGATAAGAGTAGCAATAAGTGTTATTACCAAAAATATCAAATTAACAAATCCGACCTGAATATATCATGTGATAAAATTCTTTTCTTCTTCAGAATAATCAAAATCACGTTTCAGATTGTATTTTACTAATGGAGCAAAAAACATCATTCCCACGATAGCGGAAAGCTTTGCTTGTCATGAAATGCTATTTGGTTGTATTTCCTCCATTATAAATGATTTATATCTAAACGATTAATTTATAGATTTTTTTTCTTAACATCTGTTGTAATCATTTCTTTTTCTGACGGTGATGCAACAATCTTTATCGCAATATGTTGATTACCTGCGAATATCAATCACTCTCACACACCACATGAAATCAATTTTTGCTGTTCGGCTTCAGAAAGTCCAAGGAGCTGATTTAATGATTTTATCGAAGTAGTTGATTGCTTGAGTAGAATTTGCATTGAAGAGTTTGATACAATAGGTTTTCCATATGGACTTCTAACGAAATCTTCGATATCTTGTGAGATTGTCGTAATTCATAGTCAGTATTTTCTGGCTCTTTTTGTCATACTAAACATGAAATTAGCAGAAACATCATTCTGAAGCATAATCCATGCTTCATCACATACAAGTAATCTCTGACGTTTCATAGATCTAACTTTTGTCCAGATGAAGTTCAAAACGTTATACATTGCAGGAGTTTTTAAAGCATCCTCCAAGTCACGAATACTAAACACAGTAATACGATTGTTGATATCAATATTTGTATAATTATTGAATAACTTACCAAATGTTCATGTAGCATATTTACTTAAACGTAATCAAACCTGTTCTCATCATTCCATTCCTTCCAATACATTCATCAAATCTTCCATCAAAGGAGGCTGTTTTCATTCATAATCATCATCTTCTAATGAGAATCCATGAAGTGCATAAGTATTTTGTAATGCCTTATCTAGTACAGCTTCTTCCTCTGCAGACAATTTTCAAATCAGAATCTGAACCAATCAGATTAATGTCATGATTTGAGAACGAAGAAGATCTCACTTTCCATATTCTACATCCTCAATTTTTGGAGGTAGATCGAAAGGATTGATGTATTGTTGAGCATTTGTAGCAATATTAACATAAGTTCAACCTACAGCTTCACATAATTCTTTATATTCGTTCTCTGGATCGATAACAATGATATCAATTCAATTTAATAAATATCTCAAAATTTCAAGTTTTACTGTGAATGATTTTCAGGCTCATGATGTGGCAAGAATTACACTATTCATATTTGGCAATCTATTGCTAAATCTGTCCATAATTACCAATCATCACGTGTGAAGATTTAGTCAGTAAAATATTCATGTATTCTGAACTAAATCATTTGAAATAAATGGAAAACTTCATGCTAATGATGAAGTTACAGCGCTTCTACCTATTCATAAATCGTCTATACATAAAGGTAAAGTAGAAGTCATTCATTCATCCATTCTATGATTTGCTGTTTTAACTGAAATTCAATATCATCCAATTTTTTGTTCAAATTTCTTTCCATCTTCTTTTAATACATTTTCATCTGTATTGTAGATTGTGAAATAATTAGAAAGTTCAAAATATCTTTCTTCTCTGGTACTTAATTTTTCTCTAATCATTTCTACATCTCTATATTGCTGTTCTATCTCTTTATCAGTAGTTATTCACTTCGACATAGCTTCATTTAATTCTGCTTTTAGCTGAGTTGATTTTCTTTTAAGCATAGCCTGCATAGCAGAATCATCTTCTGGATAGATAAAAAATGACATATCCCATTTTGCATGCATAGACATCAAATCTCTAGTCCATAGAGCGTCAATGTAAGTTGGATATCTCTGTGTGTAATAAGTTTTTCATAATATTCCACTAACATTCATTAAATTACTCTTGTATTCCCAGTAAGATGGACAAATATGAGATTTAATATCTGCTATACTTGCTGTATATTCTTCATCTACCTGTTTTATAAATCTTCTCATATCAGATGTAAGCATACTGTCTTTATATTCAGCATCAGGAATTTCAAGAATTTTCTTGATTTGATCACGTAATTCATTTGCTTTTTTTTCTTGTTCTGTTAGCTTTTTTTCTTCTGGATTATTTGATTCTTCCGAAGAATTTCATTTTTTATCAGATTTAGATTGTTTAGAGTTATTATTCTTAGTGTTTCAATCATCAGCTCAGAATACATTATCTAACATAGAATCAATCCAACTTTTTTTCTTTGGTTTGTTTTCTGTTTCTTCTTTTTCTTGAGTATCAGACTTAACAATTTCATGATTTTGTGTTATTGTATCGGCATCATTATTAGCTGCATCTTGTGTTTGTGTAACTACATTTTCTTTATTTTCCACTGGTTGAATATTATTTTCTGTATTACTTTGGGTTTGAACTCAAGGGCTATCTTTTTTATCAGAATTATCATTATTGGCGTTGTTTGTAGATTGTTTATTAGGTTGATTTAATGGCCCAAAAAGTAAATCAAAAAAACCTGGAGCTTTTTGATTTGGTGTTGTTTGAGTCTGTATAGTACTCTGTGCATTTGCTGGAGAGCTTTCTTGATTCTGTTGTTCAGGTTGCTGAGTGGCTTGTGGAACTGACTGAGCCTGAGTTGTAGCTTGAGGCTGAGCAGTATCTACTGATTTATTTTCTGATACTTCTTTCTTGTTTTCGTTTAGTTTATTTGGATTTCAAAAAAGGAGGTCAAAAAATCATGGCTTTTTTCACTTTTCTGTAGAAAATGCATGATCAATAAAACCTCAGTTATTAACTACAGTTGTATAATTGGTATCATATATGACGTTCAAAGTTTGAGCTGACATAAAGTTTTGTGTGTTTGCTTATAAATAAATTCTACACGATAATTATATTCGAAAATCTTTTTTATGCAAAATTTTGGGTAGATTTTTCGTATTTGTTTTTGGTTTTATCAAAATGTTATCATTTTATATTTGACATATTTTAATAATAATAAAAAATCTACTCTTTTAAGAATAGATTTTTATTTAATATTTTTATTTTTTAGCTTATTTTTCGATCACCCAAATTTCATGGTATAAAAGTTCTTTCTCATCAAATATCCATGCTGCAATCTTTCGAAGGAGAACAAAGAGAAGCACAAGCTCTTAGCATTTCTTCTAGTGTTTTAGACTTTTCTTTTACATAATTATATTGAACCAAAGCATCCAACATTTCTTTCAGAATTGCTCTAATTTTATCAGGTATCTCTTTTGAATGTTTTTCATACATCAAATCGAAAGAAGTTTCCCATAATTTAGTCTCTTCTATTCATCCTATTTTTTTCAAACCATCAAAAATATCTAATAGTTCCTTAGTTAATCATTTAGAAGTTGAATCTAAAGCTCTAACAAAAGATTTTACAGATTCTGTTATATTTTTTTCAGCTTTATCAAGAGCTTTTTTAGTCTCTGAAGATTGTTTAGGAAAAACAAAATTATTTGTAGAATTATTCATGTTAGAACCTTTCGCATCTACATTTCCTTTGTTTATAATTTTGTCTTCAGGGCTAGTTAACATTACTTGGAAGTAAAATAAATATAAAATTATTTTTTATTCAAGGAATTTTTTTTAGCTCTTTCTTCAGCAATCAATTCATTATACTTAATGTTCAACATTTGAATTTTTTCAGCAATATACTCAATTTCTCTCAGAGTAGATTCATATTCTGTTTGCATATCGTACCACATTCTCTCTCTTTTTTCTCTAGATTCTGTGAAAAAATATGTAAACAAAAAATCAATCTGGTTATCCGTAAATCTATTAATTTGATCTTGGATTTCTTTATTTCAAAATTGTGAGATTAGGTTTGCAACTACGATTCTTTTTTGATCTGGATCGAGATTCTTGTAATGAGCAGGTTGCTTCATATTCGGTTCTTATTATACTAATAAAAAATAAATACCACAATTTATTATATTCAAATTATAAAAATTTGTCAAATTTTTGGTGAGAAAATTATATTTATTAAATTAATCATTTATTTTCTATATTTATGACTTCACACTTTCGTAATTCTTGCATCTTTTTTACGACATCAGAAATATTATAGCGAGGATCCTGCTGATTGTGATAATATCGTTTATATCAATCGATGAATGTAATAGTTCAAAGATTATTAAATGGCTGAAAAACTTCCGACTGAGTGGCTACAATTATTCAAGTTTTTGATTTTTTAATTTCTCGTCGATTGTTATCTTTACGATTTTGGGTATCTGTGGAATATAGGTGTGTGATAAAGTCTTGCGAAAAAAAATTTGAAAGCTGATTCTCACGAGATCGATTGTCTGGAATAATTACGAGATTTTGCTTCGACTCCTTGAATGGAACTGAAACATTGTCCAGGTTCAACTTTTTAGTTTTTCATTTTATTTTGGCTTCACGAGCTAATAATTGAGAAATTTCGAATGATACGAAATATTTGAGAACGTTATTATATGTAGAATATCGCTGATAAACCATTCGATGAAGCAGAGTGAGAAAATTCTGGTCAAAGAACTTTGGATAGACTATTTCACAAGGTGAATTAGGAGTAAATTGTGTTCTAATAAGTTCTGGAAATGCAATTTCATCTCAGAGATTTAATAAAAAATCTCATCCACATTGAATCAAATCTCCAGTCTTTCAAATAGAAAGAGAAGATGAAAAAACTCTATCATGTCATGCGAACTGTTTGAATGAGAATAGATACATTTTCCAAGAAATACTTGCGATAAATACGAGAATTAATATAGTGAAGAAATAATAGAATGCAAGTATGTTTATATGTTTCGTTATTTCGAAAAAATGTAAGAAATCCTTTTACACCTATGGATCTTTCGCTAACGTTCAAGATGACGATATTGTACTTATTTATATAATCTACAAAACTAATGCTCTCACCAATCACATTAAAATTCTTAGAAGCAGTAAAAATAAACAATAATACTGAGCGAATGCATAGAAATCGCGACCTTTATCTACAAGAGAGAAAAAGATTTACTGAATTGGTGGAACATTTAATCATAGATATGCAAAAAATTGATCCAAATCTAAACTGAATCGTTGCTAAAGATTGTATCTATAGATTCAATAAAGATTTACGTTTTTCTCCAGACAAATCTCATCCGTACAAATTGCATTTCTGAGCATTTTTGTGCAGTGGAGGAAGAAAATCTTCATTGCCATGATATTATATCCATATCCAGCCAGGAAATAATTCTATGATAGGATGAGGGTCTCGATGTCCAAGTAGAGATGAAGTAAATCGCATCAGATTACATATCTGGAAAAATTGGGATGAACGAAAAGAAATTATAGAAAAACAGACTTTTAAGAGATATTATGGTGAGGTAGAATGGAAAGATAATGTGGATGCTGAAAGAAGACTCAAAAGCAAGGTTGGTAAAGAATTACTAGAAAAAGCCTGAGAAAATTTAGCAAGAAAAGTAGTAAAAGATTCAGATATGATAGAAATTTTGCGTTATGTGGCTTGGGTAGTTTCACATGCTATGAGTGATGAAGAGATCCTAAGTGAGAGATGATATAATGAGGTCATTTCGTGATTTAGAAAGATGAAAGATTTTAATGATTTTCTTTTGAAATGATTCTAAAAAATATGGTCAAAATAGCATTTTAATTTTCTCTTGCATTGGTATTGGTTTTATTTATTCTTGAATTGGTGAAAAAATAGAAAATTTTTAATTTTTCATAAATTTTGCCATGTTATTTGACTTTCCTGCTTTTATAGAAGAGCTCAGAGAAAAAGAAGATAAAAAAGAAATCGTAGAAAAATACGAAAAATATTTCTGAGAAATTAAATGAGATATCAAGGATCAGATTTGGTATACAGATTATTTATCCAAATTCCCTTCTCAATCTTATATTACTCCAGAAGACTTAGATGATGATTTCGACTGGGATATATTAGAGAAATTAGTAGTTGGATCATTTTCAAGTGATTATGAACTCAAACAAGAAGATAAAGATGGTGAGTGGGAACTTTATATAGCAGTAAAAAGTTGAGATCAATCAATCGTAAAAACTGTTTCAGAATTATGGTCATTCCAAATCCTTAGATTATACGAAATCTATATCGAAGAACAGATGAATCTACAGATATTGATGAATGAAGAAGATGAGGAAAATGAAAAAGACGCTTTGATTTCTGAAAGAGAAGTAAGACTCAAGAAATGGAATGCTGTAATCGATACAATGAATAGATGAAAAGAAGCTGAAGCTGCAAAGAAAGATCAAGAAGCAGCTTTATGAGATTTGATGTGAAAATTATAATATATAATTTCAAAAAAGAGTCGGTCCATTTGGGCCGATTTTTTATTGTTTTTGGAATGTAAAAATAACATACTGAATTATTCTCGATGAGAGAATTATTTTTTATTTATGGATGAAAAAATGACGAAAGAATTGAAAACTTTAGCAGTGAATGGGCTATACAATTACGTAAAAGAAAATCAATCAGATTTATCTATTTATATATGAGTGGATGTATGAAAAACTGTACTAGATGTAGGAGCGACTGTAAATGATGGATGAATTCAGACTTATCTATGAACTATATACAATTCAGCAAATGGATTCAAACAAGTAGAAAATTTGATAATAAATCTGATTCTGATGTGAATAGATGAAAATAAAATATTTTTTGGTACAGAAAATACAGGTATATATTGACACGATATTATGAATTACTTCGATGACAGGTTGCCGAATACATATTTACTCAACTCGAGTTTAACTTTTCATGCGAGAAAATTTTATGCCAAGAGTGACTTCAAATCCGACAATATCGATTCGATTGTAATAGCGAATACGATGAGAGATTTAGATAGTAAGAATCAGCTCGAATCGATTAGAACTCCATTCAAGAAAAATTGTGGATTGTGATTCGTGCGTAGGAGTTTTTCCAAAGAAAGGAATTCTTTACGTTTACTGTTTAGGAGATTAAGTACATTAAGATGTCAGAAATCTAAACTCATGGCAAGTATAAATCTGAGCAAAGAACGTTTATTCCCAGAGATTAATGGAATATTTTCTATCAAACATAGAGCTACGAGTGAGGCGATATTGCTAAATCATTTCACGAGAGAGGAGATACTGAAAATGACCAAAGATGAATTTATCGAGAAGTACAAAGATATTGCAACCAAATGACAAAGTAACGCTAGAGTAATGAAGAAAGTGGAAGAATTTTATGAGAGAGTAAAAGCTAGATGAATGAAAAAAGCTAAATCTGATTTAGATAATTTTATGTGAAAGAATTCAGATTCTTATATCTTTGAAGAGATAAAGTTTAAGCTAAAACATTATGAATTAACTTGTAAAGAGATGAAAATCGTTACAGAAAAGATTTCGGATTTACTCGATATTCTCAAAAGAAATGGATATTTTATACCCAGATTTAAGTGAATTAACGATATCGAGCTGGGACTAATTTTGTGAGAATTATGATTCGATGTTTATAAAATGAATGCCAAAGAATTCATCGGATTCGTCGGTCGATATCCAGAAAACTATACATCGTGATGATGACATATGGTCAAGCCGTCATGTCTTTCTCACAAAAAATGAATCATCAAAAAGTTTGTCTATGTGTGGATGTATGGTTTTCAGCTTCACAATGTGAGTTTTAGACTTTATAAAAAATTACTTACCTTGCAGTATGGAATCAACGAATGATGAAATTCTGTCATTTCGATGAAGAATAAGAGAAAAGTAGAGATAAAATGCGGAGAAAAATTATTAAAAATAATTCATAATGGATACAGAAATCAGACTGGATTTTGTGAAGAGAGATTTATCGAAGATACGATTATTCCAATGATAAATAAAATGCAATCTGACTGAATCGATAGTGATATAATTAATGAATTGATTATGGATGTTTATAAAGGGAAGATTATTCCGTGAGGATTGATAAGACCCCGGGGTCTAAATGAAAAAAAGCCCCACCCATTCGGGTAGGACTTTTTTGTTTGTCTATATGGATAGACTATGCATTTTGAAGTGTAAAGTTAAATGAATACTCATTAACTGTACCTTCTCCATTCTTTATCTTGAATGTTCATGTAGCATTATCCATAGTAGTAATTACAGCAACACAATCATTAGGATCAAAAGCATTCCATCCACCTCAAATAAATGGATTAGATACTTGGAAACCATCACACTTATTATTACTATCAACAAATTTTAATGCTACGTAATGATGACCATGAGTGGCAGCATCAAAACCAAGATCAGCATGATTAGTATCTATATCAGCAACATACTTAAGAGTTCCAGTTACATTATAACCGTTAACTAAGATACTTTCTTGTAAATCTGTAGTTGAAACTGCTGGTGTAGCTCAAGAATATGCAGCAGCAACTGTTGCAGTGGCAATAGAAACTACTGTTTTGTTAGGAACATTACAAGCAGCATCAGTTCTAGCATTGTTAGCATAAACTGTTAACTTATCACCTCCTGTTGTTTTGAAGTAATCAGGATATGTTGCATGATCAACTGTTACAGTTGCAGTGTAATCAGCTCCACGAGTTACAGTATAAGTCATCTTTGTGATTTGTTCTTCAGTACAAGTATTCTTTATAGTGAATTCTTTTCCTGCAGTTAGAACTTCATCAGCTCCTAAGTCTGTAGCAAATTCTTCTCCCTTCTCATTGTAGAAGTGGATATCTCTTACCTTAGTTGAACCATTATATCCTTTAACTGTTTCTACTTTGTAAGTAGTCTTTGAAGAATCTTTTCCAGTTTGAGAGAATGTAACGATTCCATCAGCATAAGCTTTTGAGAATTTCTCATTTGTATCTTTTCCATTAATCTTAAGATCGTTAATTGCAACTTCGATTAATTGAGTGCTTTCATTTGGTTCTTGATCAAATACAACTTTCAAAGTTTTTCCTTCTGATTCAATTTTTTCTACGAATCCATCAGCTACACATTTTCCATTTACTTCTGTGAAATCTTCATTAACAGCTCAATCTAATTTAAGATTAGAACAAGCAATACCTGTTGGTTTAGTAAATGAAACTGATTCGATTTCTATACTAGAAGATCCGCTAGGTTTAACTATGAATTCAGCTATAGCTCCATCTGCACTTCTAAGTAATACAGTTTTAGCAGCAGCTCCTACTGTAATTTCAGCAGTTCACATTTCAACAACTGAAACTTTAGATGTTGCTTTTGTAGCTACTCCAGAATTTGGATTTCATTCTACATCTTCTCCCTCAAGAGTAAGATCAAATTTTACAGATGATGCTGTTGTAACTTTAGCATCAACTTCAGCTTCAACTCTTACATTAATAGATTCTCCAGCTTTAACTAGTACATTAGAGAATGTATCACTAGCTGTACAATTATATGTAGCAGGATTTGTAGCAGGAGTAACAGCAGTACAAGAAAGTTGTGCATCAGCAACTGAAGATTTATCATCTCCTAAGTATAAGTATGCAGTCAATTTTCAATTAGCCTCACTCCATTTAGTACCTTCAGCAGAAAGAGTGAATTTATTTAAGTTAATATCATTCTTCTTAGCTGTATAAGTTCCTTTGAAGATATCTTTTGTATCAGTTTCTCATTTTTTGAACTCAGCTTCATCACTAGATATGCTGTTAGCAAGACTAGCTTTTGAAGATGTTACATTAAGTTTAGATACAGAAATTGATCCAGCTGTATTTGTTACATCCTTTGATGTTTTAGCAGCATCTGTATATTTCAATTCCCATTCAATAGAATTAAATGATAGAGATACTCATTGATATCTTGCATCATTAATAATATCTACATAAACCTTAACCTTTCCTGCTTCTGTTAAATCAATATTCTTAAATGTAATAACTGGAGAAGCTGCAGTTTTACTACTAAATTCTCCAACTATTTCATCATTACCAACTACTAATCTGATTTCTTCAATAGCTTCTGCTGGATGTAAATTAGCAGTCTTAGCTGCTGCAGCACACTCTGTATCATCAACTGCTGTACAAGCAGCGAATGCAGTATTGCTACTTATTGTAATTTTAGCTGTACCTTCAATATCTTCACTAACTGATACAGTACCATCAGCTATCTGGATATTGCTTGAGTTAATAGCAGCATCTACATTTCCTAATTTATTGTTAACAAATTTTAATTTACCTCCAAGGAATTTATAAACAATCCATTTAGCTCCATCTGTATTTGGACTAATTCTTGCATTGTTTTTATCAGTTGCTGAGATCTTAGTTACTGAGAATTGAAGAGTATTACCATATTCATCAAAATCATCAGTTAATTTAGCAGAAACGATAAATTCTGCATTTTCTTTAGCAGCTAATTCTACATCCTTTAAGCTAACTGTTAATTCTTGATCTTTATTGATGCTAGCAGTTGCTTTTACAGATTTACCTGCAACAGTAACTTCAACACTATCAACATCTAAGAACTTGTGTGCATCAAGCATATTAGCTGCATTTGTTAATGTAAGATTATTAACTACGATTGCAGAAGCATCTGGAGCTTTAATCTTGAATTTAGATATTTCATAACTTTTTCCAGCTTCATAGTCATAATCTTTATTTCCTCCTCTAGCTGTAACTTTTGCAGTAGCTCCATTATAAGCAACTACATCATATTTATAAGCTTTGTAATTTCCTAAGTCAACATCTTTAGCAGTTGATATAACGTCAGTTACTTTGAATCCAAGAGTTCCTCAAACTTTAGAATTAACGAATGTTTCAACAACTATAGTAGCATTAAGAATTCCGTCTACAACTTTATAATCTTTCTTCATAGTAAGATTAGTTAATCCTTTATTATTTGGTCTAGCTTCAGTTGTAATTTTATTTCCATCTCCGTCTTCTAACCAAACATTCTTTACTAAATCACTTGCAGTTGAGAATCCATAATTTTCAAGAACAACTTTAGAGATTGTTACTTCTTCAGATGTTCTGAAAGTTAATGTATCCAAATCTGATACAGCACCATCTTGATCAGCTATCCATTCTGCATTAGTTGTATATGGTGCAGGTAAAACAGCTGGTACATCTACGCTAGCTACAACAACACTTCTTTCATCAGCAGCGCTTGAAGAAACTTCTAAGCTTCCTGCTTTAACAACTTCATCATCTTTCTCTTCTTTGTTGTTTTCTCTACATGCTGCAGGACATGCGTCTGATTCTAAACTACATGCTAATGCTATTGCTGGATCATCACAATCTGCTTCTTCAGCTGGTGTTGATCCTCCTTCACTTCTCTGAAGCATAAGCATTACATATAATTCATCACGGAGCAACTTTTCACAATTTTATAATACAAAAAACATCGATGATTTTTTCATCGTAAATTTTTATATTTCAATCAAATTAATCCTTAAGTTCTTTAGTGATAATCAATAATAATCGCACCTGGATATGTCCGTGATATAGGGATTTGAT
>Ga0310690_10007062_pt1 | contig 14561 bp, 19 predicted proteins | sample AusTroGonzalo_MG_2_FD_207661 | JGI IMG/M metagenome (GOLD analysis project Ga0310690, IMG submission 207661) | Bovine rumen microbial communities from tropical cattle in Woodstock, Queensland, Australia - Gonzalo_04 (v2) (version 2) | ecosystem: Host-associated > Mammals > Digestive system >...
TCTTCTGAAGGAGTATAGTCATCTTGATAACGAGTTTCGTTTTCAATAGCATTGACAACTAAGTCAATCCAATCTATACTCCAGTTATGATATTTATAATAATAAATATCTTCCCAACAATCTCAGTTAGTTTCATCTCAGATATTCTTCGAGATAAATATCTCTTGAGTATCATCTTCTCAAGTATAAATAAAGTGTTCAATACTTCTATGTTTAACTTTATAAGCAACGTGCTCAAAGTAAACAGTAATTGTATCCTCAAATTCTTGATAGGTTTTATTAGCATGGATACATTCGCTACCATGGTTATTTTTTATTCGGCTATACATTTGTCATTATTTATAATATAAAAATTATGTAACAGGTTCTTGAAACATAAGTTGTCAATCAAACCTACGCCAACACTTACACTTAATAAAGTAATCACTCCAAACATTCTTAATATTATACATCAAGAAGTCTGGTGAATGTGTCTTCAAATACTTCTGCATACTTCTCTTATGTCTCTTAGTATCTTTAAATTTATAAAGAGCTTCGCAGTCATATCCATGACTTGAGACATACTTAATTAACAAGAGGTCATGAATTTGTCAAGTGATGACCTCAACACTTATTACTTTAAACTTTTTCATGGTATATATAATAATAGATTAAAGCTTAATCCAATCAGAAGCCATTTGCTTCCAATCAAAATTCTTACTAGAAGAATATCTTAACACATCCTCTTCAGTTTGTGTATCAATAATAAGAATAATGTGTTCCTCATTAGTACTAGTCTTACTGTATCTATGTACAACATTAATCCAGTACCATTTTTGTTTCCAGAATACATTACAGTCTTCTGAAATAATTCTAGTTCTACTTCAATTATGAATTAAAGTAGTTTTTACTTTTACATTTGTTAATAAATTTGTTTTCATTTGTATAATAATTAAGAATTAAAACATACTGTATACATCCTGTAAGAATGTTAACATTCTATTGAACTCACTAGCTTCATCCCAAGCTCAGCAAATTGTGTCTCGAATATGACGTCAATCATATTTAACACCAATTGCTACTCATCAATCGTAGTTAATATAAACTTTAAACTTACCTCTTCTAATATAAGCATATGTATAATCATCTGTGTTCCAATCATGAACATGATTAACATGCTTCAATAAATTCCTCAAGTCTCTAACATCTTTTGATGTAAGTAATAATGTTTTCGTCATTGTAATATAATTTAATAATATAAAATACTAATCATCCGCGATACAGAAGTCCATATCACTTCCACATGTTTCAGCACACATGTCTTTCCAAGAATGATAATCATTCATTGGATTGTCTAAGACATAATTCTCTTCTAAGATGTCACAATAATTAGCAAGTCTTAAAGGTGACATCTTCTTCCAATCTGCTTTACCTCAATACTTAACATAAACTTGTCACAATTTACTGGCTGTGACTTCACCATTGATTAATTGTTTTACATAACTCATAATTATAATATTATAAAGATAAAAATGGAACTAATAAAGTTCCAAACATAAACAACACTGATGTCAATATCAACATTGATTTCTGATAGTCATTTAACTTCTTCCTATCAATACAAGCAATGACTAATAAACCTGTACTGATTTCTAACATCAACACAATTAAACCAAGTTCTGTATCCCAGAACAATAATGCTATTGTTAATAGCAATAAAAAGAACATAATTTTATTCATGATAATAAAATTAAAATATAAAAATAGAAAGTTAATGTCTTTAAGACAATAACTTTAATACAATTATGAATGTTACAACAAACAACGCTGGAATAAGTTGTATCATTCATCAATTTTTCTTATTCTTTATGAAGACAAGTCTTCATATTAATAAGAATACAAACAACACAATGAATAAAGCTTTTGTTTCCATTTTGTTATTGGTTAATAAATAAAAAGACAACATAAATGTTGTCAAAATTATATATGAAATATAATTTTCAAAATTAAAAATATATATAAAAATATATTATATATATATATATAGTATATAGTAAATTAAATATATATAGGATTAGGTTCAAAAAATTTTTTTTATTTATATCCATTTTTTGGATAATAAAAAAATATTTTTTTTTATACCTATACATATATATACTCAATTTACCATACCTTATATATACATATATAATATGTTTTTTGCATATTTTCACAAAATGAAAATAAAAAAATGATAACTTTTGGTTATCACGTATATATATTTTTTTGCAAATGTCAATAATATTATATGTATTTTGTAGCCGACGTCAACGTCTCCGCTTGTCTTCTGACACACCGAGTTCGCTTCAGGCATGCCGAAGTTGCGGTTTCCTAGGTATTCGGAACAGGCATATGTCATCGCTGTTATTCACCGCGGTATCTTTTCTGCCTGCTCTATGCGCATGGATGTCAACATATTCAAAACCAGAATTGCGCAAATCCATACCTCTCTTCCGCGAGCTACTTGAAAGTAGCTCTTAATAATAAGATAATGTAAATAAATCATAATAGAATGTAAATAGGATGAAACATTTTTTATTTTGTTAAAAGATAAAACTTATTTTCGGTGAGTGAAATATAAAACCTATTTCGGTGATTACCTTTTCGGATAGATTTTATACCTCTGTATATATAATAGATACTATAACCACAAGATATTTTTACTATATATTATAATATCATATATATATATCTATTTATATCTACTTCTTCTCATCTCGCTTTCTCACACCCCTATGTACCCCTTTTGTATCATCTTATCTCTCTCTCTCACTTTCTCTACACACGTTTGAAAAAAAATAGGTAGGGGCATTTTTTGCAAAATGTCAAATGAAAAAAATAAAATTCTCTTGAAAAACAGTTTCATATATATACATATATATATGATTTTAATATATAACGAAAATACGGATGAACGAAACAAAGGAGAGAACGCCATGTCAGGTTTTTACTAGGGTTATGGGTTACATTAGGCCAGTAAGTTTCTATAACTTAGGTAAGAAAAGTGAATTCTACAGTAGAAAGTATTATTCAAAGAAGAAACTAGAATTGGATAATTGGATGTTTACGGAGAAATATTGAGATAAGAAATAATTTGTTTTACATTATACTTATATATATGAACATCGACAAGCAATTAGAGGAGATTAAGGAACAGGTACAAATTCTAAAGGATATGTATCCTGACTTTAATATTTATATTACGGTTAGTAAGGAATTTAATGACTTGCTAGCTAAACACCTAGGTACTGATGATTACAGTATTAGGCTTGAAGAGTTATACTGATGTAGGTATCAGGTTAGTCCATTTGTGGATAAATACAAATGGGTTATTGGATTATTTGATTACAGCCAAATCTTGGGACAATGGAATACATTCCAGGATAAAGCGTACAAATTAAGTCATTTATTTACTTATATTACTAGCGATGGTGAAGAAGAAGGAGATGATGGAAGAAAATATAAAGCAATTGACGCTTAGTTGAGAGGAACTAGATATTCTTAATGAGGTACTTGCGGACTATAAAGGGTTTATTGAGTATACTTATAAGAATAATTTGATGATTATAGCTCAAGGTGAGCAGATGCTGAAGACTAGCGGAGATAAGGAAAAGACAATTGAATTAGTTAAGGGACTTGATAAATATAAGGAGCAAGCTAAAATGTTAGATATAGCTAGGCTTAGAGCAGATGGTATCCACCTAAAAGTTAAGGATGTTTTAGGTATTAAGGATGAGGATGAAGAAATTAAGTCTGAGTGAACTGGATGAGAGGAAGTTAGTGATACCTCCGAACAACCAGATGCAGAAGTTTCCGAAAGTTCTGAGGTTCTACACGAAGGTGAATAAAGAATACTACGGTTTCGGTTGAGACGTAGTTAGTAATCCAGTATTGTATAACGCGGAACTTAAAGGAAAATTAACAGAGGAACAGTCATATATGATTAATAAAATTATGAATAATGATAAAGGTGTTATTCATATGGGTACAGGTAGAGGTAAGAGTTGGGTCATATATGATACTATTGTAGAGAAGCGTTGTAGTACTCTAGTATTATGTCATAATATCCAGACTGCTGATGATATGTATGCAGGTATTATAAAGAATGCTGGAGTAAATCCTGACTTTGTTGGGCTTGTGCATAGTAAGAGTAAGTATCCTAGAACAGGAGTTATTGATGTAATGACACATGCAAGCTTTGTAAAGAATTACAAGGAGCTTATTAATACATATGAGATGATATGTTATGATGAATGTGACTACAATTTGAGTTTTCCTGTGATGCAGGATTATGATTGTATGGTTGGTGCATTAATAACACTATCGCCGAGGTTCCTGTACGGATTTACATGAACTCCGTATAGAGCGGAAGGATGAGTTGAGGTACTTAATAGAATATTTGGAGAAGTGTGGACGTATTGTGATGAATATAACTATACTCCTAATATTACACAAGTATGGTACAGGTATGATTGAGATTACGATTTTGAGACATTTGCCGAATTAGTTAATAACTTAATCGGTAATGAAAATAGAAGGAACATGCAATTGGAGTTATATAATAAATGTAAGAGAAAGTGGAACTTAATATTAACTAAGAGTGTCGAAGAGTGTAAACTATTACATGAAAAAATAGAATGAAGTATTATACTTAATGGTACACTTAGTAAAAAAGAGTTGGATTATAATATGGATTTAGTTGATAACTCTATTAAAAATGGTAGTGGGTTCACTATTGTATGAACCATCGATAAGATGGGTCGTGGTGTTGATATACCTCCGATTGATACCGTGTTTCTTTATAGCCCCATCCACTTCAGAGGTACCGTTGTACAAGCTGTGGGGAGGGCGCTTAGGAAGTTCCCTAGTAAAGTTGACGTTATGATATATGATTGGTGTGATATGCCTATTCTAAAGAAACAACAACAGGGAAGACTTAAGGATTACTCTGCGGAGTATAAAATTGATAAAAAAGATTTTAACTTTATTAAACTATAATTATGGAAATTACTTTAATATGTGCAGGAATTGCATTAGTTGCAGCAGTTGTTAGTGTTGTAGTATTATGAATAAAAGTTCATAATGTTAAAAAGGATTTTAGGACATTAACTATAATCCATGATAACTTTGTTGACAGAGTAAATGATGTTTATGAAGATTTAGTTAATCAATGTAACGAGAAAATTGATATAGTAAATGGATATTTGAATGACATTGATGCAGTATTGGAGACTAATGAAGAAATCTTAACAGACATCATAGAAACTGTTTGATTAGGATTAGACGCTGATGAAATATTAATGAATAAAATTAATCAGCTTGAAGATGAAAGCGACTATATGTGGGCTGTTATGGAGGAACATGACGACGCTATAGACGAATGTAATGACGTGATTGACACGATATATACTATATTTGAGGATGAACCAGAAAGTTTTGTTAGTGAATTTACGCTTGATGACGATGATATTATGGTATCATGATGTTGTAATAAGGTAGATGAAGACGATGATTATGAATACTTTGAAACAACAGAAGTCACAGCTAAAAGAAAACCAAAAACTAATACAAAAACTAAAAAAACAAGTAATAAATAATTACTTATTGGGTTTACTAGTTCTATAAGCTCCGCACGTTAAAGAGCCCTTGATGGCATGTGCTGATGAATTGTTACCGATGGGTTGGCTATGCACCGTGGACGAAAACTAGTACGGCTGGACAAATTGCTTCCCTAACCCCAGCTGTAGATAAATGTGAGGTATAGGTCGAGAAACGGTAACCGCTATACCTCCTCCCTGAGCTTTTATTCTTATTAATAACTATGGATAAAGAAGAATTACTACATTTATTTATAGGAGCACATATTACTAAGGATTTGAAAGACGGTTTCAAAATTATGTATGATGGTAAAGTTGACAACCTAGGTATTACTATAGATAGTAATATGGCTATGGATTGGCGAAGACTTGTTAGTAAAGACGTTGATTTAAAGGATTATACTATTAAATTTCTTGGGGATGTTGTAAAAGTTAACATTCCAATTTTTAAAAAAACAAAAGAAATTGTTAGTGTTAAAGCAGAATATTTGAATATATTAAATAGATATATTAAGGATTGAGTTATTGGTGATAGACGTGGTACTGTTATCAGTAGACTACTTGATAATATGGATGTTGTTGTTAGTGATGGTAAGATTGGTTTCATAGAGACTAAAGCGTTTGATGAAAAGGATGTTATATTTAAAAGTAAGACTACTAAATTTAATTTTGGTACTAATGAATTTAAATTAGATATTGAGAATAACTGAGATATTGGTAGATATGAAAATATTTTATTATTAATGAAAGAAGTACAGGATGGTTATTATGATGTTCGTACTCATTCATTAGTAGATAAGATTGATGGTAAGATGGTCCAACAGGACTATAAAATTGGTAGAGATGTTACAATTATTTTAAATGGTAATGAAGTTATAGATGTACAACAATATGACAGTAAATACAATGCTATGAAGGATAAAAGCTGATGGCGAGTTGTTTCACCGGATTGAGACAAAATCAATACAATTGATTTCAAGCCGCGGAGCATCGAGGAGAGAGATTGATTGACAATCATTAAGTTGATTGGGGCTTACACCCACTTGCTTAGAAATATGCTTGACTTTAATCCGCTGTCTCGACAATACAATATGCTTATGGGACAGAGGAGAATTACATTCTTGGCATGATGTAGACGTAGTGGTAAGACACTTTTGGGTAGTTACTTGATTGTCCGTGAGTTGTGGAGAATGCCTAACAGTATTAAGCAAACTCAGAGGACTGTTAAAAGCTTCTACATAGCTCCAAGTGAGGATAAGTTTAAAGAAGTAGTTGATTATATTAAGACTGCATCAGAGAATATTAGACTTCTTAGAGTATTAGACTTTAATAAGAAAGAGAATAGGTTGTACCTATATGATGAAAAATTGTGACGTGGACAGCGTGTGACTATGGTAGTGTCATCGTGCGATTTTGTTTCTGCTAAAGGTTATGAACCTGGAAGATGAAAGGCATCTGACTTTATTCTTGTAGACGAAGCGGCATTCGTTTGAGAAGATGTCTGGCTAAACATTTTACCTATACTTTCAAACGAACGTGCAAAATTCTATGCTGTATCTACGATACAATGGGAAAGTATGCGTAACTGGTTTTATGAACAGTTAGTTGATGCTGAGATGGGTTACGATGATGAAATGTTAGGTATGCGTGTAACTATTGATGATTTAGAGGATACGCTAATTGCTCCTGAGGATAAGGAAAGAATGAAGAGAAGCTTAAGGCATAATAAACAACGTTATTATGCTGAGCTGTATGCAACATTTCCAAATAGTCAGAATGTATTTAACCCTGAAGGTTTCTTTAATATTGGAACTTCGTTAGCTATGGGAGAGGAAATAAAGGGTTATATTATTGGTTATGACCCAGCTAAGAGAAGTGATACTTGAGCTGTTATGGTTGGTGAAGTTAGAAATCCTAAAAATTATGAACAGTATATTGAATTAGTTGAGGAGTACTGACTTAATGGTGAATATACTGAACAAAGAGAATTTATCAAAAACTTAAAGCAAAGTTTTATATTTAAAGGGTATCCATGTATATTAATAATGGATGTTACTTGAGTATGAGAGGCTGTTAGTGAAATCTTTGGTGACATCGTTGACTTTAAAGTATTATATACAGCTAACTGAATTCGTCCTGTGATTGACAACTATTGATGTTGGAAAGTACCTAAGACATTGTTAGTACATTGTACTCAATTACTTATGGAAAAGAGTATGCTTAAATGAGTTAGCACATTAACTCATCTTATGGATGAAATGAAATATTTTGTTTGATATACAACACCTAGTGGTAATACTAAGTATGAAGCTAGTGCTTGACATGATGACTTTGTTAATGCTATGATGTTATGTAGTTTCTGGTATAATTATATTGAATGACATATATATACATTAACAAATGAAAGACATATATCAATGGAATGAGTTAATCCATTGACTGGGCTTTACGAGCCGTTTGTAGCTAGAAGTGATATACCAGCTAGTAAAAGAAATTTAAAAGCTTGAAAAAATTATTGATTTTGAGTGTAGTTATTATATATATATAATATAGTTTTATATAAAAATATATTTATGGCAAAACAGTTGAGCTGAAATCAGATAATAAGTCCTTTCCAAAAGACTGAAGATAGGGTAAGAGAGACACTCGAGATTGTAAAAAATTTCTATAGTATCCATTTATGGAATAAATGGGCTAGTGCTTATAGAAATTATTTTATGTATAAATTAGATAGAGCCTTATTGATTAAAGATTTTCAGACAAATATAAAAAGTCCAGTTGTTAAAATGTATGTTGATGCTATGTGGACTTGACTTTATGATAATGTAATTAATTTCAGAGTTGTAGGTAGAGATAGAGAAGACCAGAAGAAAGCTGATGATGTAAAAGCTTTCTTGGAACGAGGTTTCTCTGCTAGTAATTCTAGGATGGAATTAATGCAAGCTATCAAAGAGGCTTTGATATGTTGACCTGGTTATTTGAAAATAGGTTTTCTTGATAAGGAAAAGAAAATTGAATATAAAAAAGGATTGAAGAAAGTAAGTAAAGTTACTAAGGAACAATATCCTTTTATTAGATATGTACCAATATTTAATTTATTTATTGACCCTACAGTTAAAAGCTTTGAAGAAAGTCCTTACGTATTTGAGAGGAACGTAATGTCAGTTGAAAGTTTTAATAAATACTACTGAAATTATTTTAATAATGAAACTAAACCTATTATAAAATATGCTTTAGAAAATCCTTATTATTTTTCTGCCTATGATTATAATAAAATTAAACATGCGGCATTCTGGGATGAAAGAGAAATAAAAAAATATTTCACAGACTATATAGAAAATAATAATAACGATTGATGAACATTTGATATATTTACACAAAACTATCTAAGCTTTGAAAAGAATTCTAAATATGTGGAAGTTATAGAATATCGAAGTGATGAAAAACATGTAACAATGGTAAATGGTAAAGTATTCTTAGATGAAACCATATGTTGACATAGAGTACAATAAGGCTCCTTGACTTGCATTTGGTTCTGGACTTGGAGTAACTCTGGAAGATATACAGAATATTACAGATGAACTACTCAATTTGCAAATGGATAATACGAAGTTCCAGATTGCTCCAATGTTCCAAAAACTAAAATGAAGTGATATGTTTAGTCAAGACGCTGACTGATTATTGTATGAACCATTTAAAGTTGTTGAAGTTAATACCCCTGAAGGTATGCATAGACTGGAGTTGGGTAGTCCTGAATTTACCTGAGTTGACATGATACAATTCTTGTTGCAATTATGAGAAATGTCTGAGTGATTGAACTCATATTCAATGGGTTACCAAAATAAGGTTGAACGTTCGGCTACATGAGTTAGTGCTTTGGTACAAGCTTTCAAAAGTAGATTGCTACCATTAGTTGAAAGTATGAACCAAGCTTTAGCAAAGATTGCTGAGATGTGGACTGCTACCGCAGTAGTAATGATGGATGATATGATTGCTATTAGGCAAATGGGTAAAGATGGTAAACCAGTATTTAAAGATATTAGTATTGATGACTTAGTTGGTAAATATGATATTGAATTTGATGCACAAGCATTGAAGAGTGCAACTAGGGAAATCAAGAGAGACCAATTGTTACAACTACTTAACACTGCAATTAATTGATGAGTTGACCCTAACACAGGTGAATACTTTATTGATATGCGTGAGTTATGGAGAGAAATTGTTGATAGCTTTGAAATGTCCCAAGATTTGGTTATGAACTCTAAAGAAGTTAATAAAGAGAAAACTAAATCAATGATATTGCAGGCTAAGAGTGAACAACAAGTACAACAAGCTGTACAAGCATGACAGCCACAGCAACCTATGCAACCAGGTATGCCATGAGCTACAGCTGAACCTAATATGGCTCAGACTGGTATTGAGAGTGAACAGATGGCTAACTGAATATATGCAGGTAACGACATTGTTCAAAATGTAGAACAGAATATTCCACCTGAAGCTTGACTTCAAATGGAATGAGATATTTTAAATCGTGTAATGGCATAATGGTAAGTAACTTTAAAAAACTATCAAACAAATTGCAAAGGCAATGAAAGAGTAAAGAAAGTGCTAACAAGATAGCATACTCTATTTGAGCTAAGAAATATGGTAAAGCTGGTATGGCTAAGAAAGCTGCAGCTTGAAGAAAATAGTTTTATATTATATATATAAGGTATGTACGGTATTGATAAAGTTATCGACGAAATTAAGAATAGATGTTGAAGTAAATTCGATGTCGATGGTATACAAGGTATGATAAGTTGAATGAAACATTCACCTATGCCTGATGGTGTAGCTGTAGTTGAAGTAGAAGCTGAGCCTATTAAAGAGGATTGAGAAGCTGAAGCTCCTGAATTACCTACTTCTGACAAACCTGAAGAAACTTCAGAAGAAAAACCTGAAGAAACTTCAGAAGAAAAACCTGAAGAGAAATGTGATGAGGAGTGTCAAGAAGATAAGGCTGAATGAATGAAAGCCGTTTCTGAAACTAAAGAAACTATGGAAGATGTAACTCCAGCTGAACAGGATAAGATGGATGAAATTCTAAAGGCTATTAAAACATTTTTCCCTGAAGAAAACACAGAAGATGTTTTAGTAAGGATTGTTTCAAAACTTATTGATAGATAATGGTATTCATAAAAAAGACTAAGCAACCAGAAAGAGAGGTGAAGTTCCTCAATGAGGAGGAAATGAAGTTTGTAGCTTCACCTCTAAGTGATAAAGCATATGAAACTATCTATACTCTAATGGATAGATATATTGATTATAAGATGAAGGAACATATAAAAGCTAAAATTAATGAAGAAACTGTTGATGAGAACTTAGAAATAAAATTAAGGTGATTATTAGAGTTTAAGAAGTTTCTTAATAATTTGAAATAATTTCGTAAAAACTATTGATTTTTTACGATTTTATTATACATATATAATATAGGGATTTTATATTGATATTATTGGGTATGGCTAATACACTGTCACAAGATTTAGATTTCGACATCTTTAATGATGCCGATGAAACAAGTAACGATTTAGAAATAACAGAGGCTCCAGCTGAAGAGTTGGAAGACACATCTAGTAATGAAGTAGTCGATGAGGTACTTGATGAAGCTCCAGCCGAAGGTTCAGATGAAGGCGAAGTAACTGAAGACGTTCAGGATACTGTATCTGATGAAGAAGAAATCGATATAGACAAACTTGTTTCCGACATTCTTTGAGACGCAACCGATATAGATGATAAGGTTGAAGACATTAAAGATGAAGCACAATCATCTGGTAATGAAGAGTTACTTTGAATGATTGATGAATTACAAACTTTGTTGGCTGAAAAAAATCAAAAGATTGAAGAGTTAACAAAGAAAGATGAAATCACCTCAGGTAGGTTAATGGATACCTATTGAGACGCTGAGAACTATTCATTTTATAAACCAACTATAGAAAAGTTGGAGGGTAATCCACAGCTTATGATGCTGATAAAAAATTGGGATAGTACAAATGAAAAGGCTCAGGAAAGAGTTGTGTCAATACTAGCTGATTTAATATCAGAAAAAACTGGAGAGGATGTATCTAATTTGATAAATTCTAACCAGAAACAAAGTGTAAGTAATGCACTTACTAATGTTGATTGAGGTGGTGTAGTATGAACTCCATCTTCTCCTGTAGAAGAAGAAGCAGATTATAACTATGACCAATCTCTAAGTGAATTGTTTTAATTTGTAATACTGTGTTAGTATGACTGATAAGATTTATACTCATACTGAGATGACAGAAATTACACAGTATAATGTAGAAAACGCTGATACTTTTATGGGTGGTAAAAAGTATGTACCAGTATTTCACGGACTTCAACCAAAACCAGGTTGAGTAACTGAGTTACATGAAGGTTACGTTGAAATAGGTGGTCCTGCTGATGTACCTCGAGATACTGAAGACTATGATGATGAAATACTTGCACAGTCTTGACAAGAGAGGCCAATACATCCAGACGCTATCTTTGTAAGTCCAACTACATGAACAGTTAAACTTGCTTCTCCTTTAGAGACATTGCAGTTAACTGCAACGGTTACTCCTACTTCTAGTGAGTTCCCTGTTAATTGGACTAGTGGTAACACTAATAAAGCTACAGTATCTAGTACATGATTGGTTACACCGGTTGCTGTATGAGAAGATATTGCAATAACTGCTTCTAGTTGAGCTGTTAGTGCTACATGTTTAATAAAGGTAGAAAAAGTAGCTGTTACTTCTGTAGCTATAACTGAAGAAACATTATCATTAGCACCAGAAGAGGAACAAACATTAACATTAACTGTTTCTCCAAGTAATGCATATATAAAAACTGTTACATGGAATAGTAGTGATGAAGCTGTTGCTACAGTTGATGATAATGGTAAAGTGACTGCTGTTGCTGAAGGTACTGCTACTATAACGGTTACTGCAACAGATGATAACACAAAGACTGATACTTGTACTGTAACTGTCGCAACTCCTGTTACCGAGCCAGAAACTCCTAGTGAGGAACAAGGAGAATAATTTATATTCATAATAGTTTAATTTATGGCTAATGTATGTTATGACATTTGTCAAGACAAAATAACATATACTAACGTTAAAGACACTTGTCAGGGTGCTGATAGTCCAAGATGGACTTGGGATGCTTGTTCACCTGTAAGTTGTAAAACTTGCGTTACAACATATGTTGAAGGATGATGTCCAGAAAAATGGGCATGAGGTCCTAGCTTAACAAATGAATTTGAAGTCATTGAAGATGACTTGGTTAAAAAATATTAATCTTTTTTTTATAATTTTTATTAATAATTTTATTTAAACATGGCTAACGTTGATACATGAAACACTTATACATTGGGAGTGGTTCTTGACACAGTCGTTGGAAAGAACTTAAGGATATTCCCTATTATGTATAAACAATTTAAACACATAGCTTACTGTTTCTTTGACATTAAGCAATTATCTGGAGAAAATCCAGGACTAACTGTTTCTCCAAAAGACATTCCAGGAATTGAACCATCTATCACAGTTGATGGATATTCAATTAAATGGTTGGATTACAACACATTTGATTTCTCTACAGAAGTTAAAACAGCTCAATCTAATACAACAACTTCTGCTTCAGGAAACGACATCGTATTGAAAGATAACTCTGGATTTGCAGTAAATGATACTATTTACTTCAAAACTGATGGAACTGGAAACGATGTTGACTGAACAGTATTGGCTGTAAACGGAGATGGAGAAACTGTAACAGTATTAGTTACTGCTGTAAATGGTGCTGCTGTAACAGCTGGAACAACAAAATTCACACTTACTGCTGACCAGGAAGTTGTAAGATGATATTGGACTAGAAATGATAATGATGAAATTACTAGACCATCTTCTGTATATAACTACAAAGAATATCAATCTTACATTCAACACTTCTCAAGGAGAATTACTTTTACTAAAGCTGAGTTGAACAAACTTTACAAATATGAAGGTGACGCTAAAGCAGAAGCTACAAAAAGGCTTAACTACAATATTGGAGTTATGTTCCAGGAAATAAATAAAGCTTTGTATAAAGGTAGAAATATCGCTCCAGGTGCTTCTCAAAAAATGGAAATGTTGGGACTTGAAGAGATTAACAGACAAAAGAATACAATTCATGACTTGTCTAGCAAAACTACAGGAAGTGAAATGTTGGATGCATTCTATCAAATTATAGAAGAGTGTCAATTGTCTGGTTCAGTTGCATCTAATGACACAATTACATTGTTGGTAAACGACAGGTTCTTAACTGAGTTAGGAAGATTTAGAGAAGAGAAAATTAGATACGACAGAGTTGTAGATAAATTGGATATGGTATTGCCTACATTGGCTACTGTATATGGAGATGTTGAGTTGGTAAGAGACCCTATGTTGAATACTTTGTATAACTACTCTGTAGCATTTACTCTTCCAAAAGCTTTGGTTAAATTATGGACAAGAGAAAATCAAGAATTTAATCCAAAAGGAGGAGTAACAAGAGCTGACCAATCAATCCACTTCTACGATGTAATTAATAACTTAAGAGAACAAAAATCTTATGATATGGTTTGGGAGTGTGGACTTATCGCTTGAGGTATGTCTGCTGTACAATCTCCATACCACATGATTAAGAACTTTGCTCACAAAGCTGATGTTGTTAACACACATTCAGTAGATGACTAATATTGCTTAGTCGATAGCATATAAAAAGACACCACAGAAATGTGGTGTTTTTTAATAAAATTATTGATTTTTCTTAAATATATTATATATATATTATATAGTAGTATTTTACATAAAATTAATTCTTATGCTTGTAAAGGATTTGGTAAACAATGCGATATATAGATGAACTAATCAAAAACTGCAAACTGTTCTATGTGGGCGTACGGCC
>Ga0310690_10007063_pt1 | contig 14560 bp, 6 predicted proteins | sample AusTroGonzalo_MG_2_FD_207661 | JGI IMG/M metagenome (GOLD analysis project Ga0310690, IMG submission 207661) | Bovine rumen microbial communities from tropical cattle in Woodstock, Queensland, Australia - Gonzalo_04 (v2) (version 2) | ecosystem: Host-associated > Mammals > Digestive system >...
TACAAGGAGGCATCCAAGGCCGAGCAGCACGCCTGCCGCGCCCGCCTTCACGAGATTGAAGATGTTGAGCCCTGCGCCCAGGGGGAACGCGAAGAACGGTATGAGCATCGTCGCGCCCGGTTCGCAGAACTTGCGGATGTCGTCGTCGAGGTTGCCGAGGATGCAGCCCACGACGACCGGGATGATACAGCCGAGCAGCACCGACAACGGAATGTTTGCGGCCCCCGCCGCACCGAGCGCCAGCATCGTGAAGAACGGTCCGTCGTTGATCGAGAGGATGGATACGGCCCCGACGTCCGTCGCGTCGCCGTATTCCGCCGCGAGCGCCGCGTAGAGACCGCCGTTCGAATTGGCGAGCGCCGCGACGATGGCTAGCGTCGAAAGCCCAAGGAAGCCGGCCGCTCCGAAGAGCTTGCCGCACATGAGGCCCACCGCAATGCCGATTCCGACCTTGACGACCGTCAGCAGTATGCCCTTGCCGACAGCCACGCCAGCCCTGCGAAAGCTGATCGTCGTCGCGTTGCAGAAAATGAACGCGGAAAGAAGCGGCATCGCCCCCGACTTCCAGAGATAGGTCGTGAACGTGCCGTCGAACTTCTCCCACACGCCGCCGCAGAACGTGTTCACGAGCGCGCCAAGGATGAGCGGCACGACCATCAGCCCGCCCGGAATCCGCTTTGCCGTCGCCAGGATCCTCATGCAGGCACCTCGCCTTCCCTGACGATTACCGCAACGCCGTCGGGGATGACGGTCACCGAGTAGTCGGGCCGCCCGACAAGCGATTTCGCGATCTCCATAGCCTCCGCCGCGCCGTGTGCGGGAATCATGTGCAGGTCGCGCACAATCTGGTCTTCGCAGTCCGACACGTATACTACGCGCGCCTTGAGCAGCACGCGCGCCAGTATCTGCGACTGCCACTGGTCGATGATTGTCTCGTCGGGGCGACGCGCCAGGAACGTTCGCATCATCCGTTCGACGTCCGGCTCGTCGCGAAACGTGCGGTGGAAGCTCGCGCCGCCGTGCCCGTCCTGGGACTTCGCGAACATCACGATCACGCCGCCCGGCTTCACCGTCGCCTCGGCGGCGGTCATGCCCTTCACGGCCTGGTAGATGTTCTGGTCGAGGGGATAGCCGCCGTTCGTGGAGACCGCGATGTCGGCCGGTATCGCGTCCACCTGGCACTTGGAGGCGAGGAACTCGCGTCCGGCGCGGTGGGCGGCCTCGCACTCGCCCGCCACGCAGAAGATCGGGTCGTGCGCGGCGTCGATGACCACGTTCACAACGAACGCGAGCTTCGCCGCGCGCGCCGCGAACAGCATGTCCTCGTGCACAGGGTTCCCTTCCAGCACGCCCGTCCGCGCACGGGGGTGCGCGATGAAGCCGGAGTTGTGGTTGTACATTACCGTCGCCCGGCTCGCGATTCCCGGAAGCACGCTCTTGCGACCGCCCGAGAACCCGGCGAAGAAATGCGGCTCGATGAAACCCTCCGCCACGAGCAGGTCGGCCTCGACGGCAAGCCGGTTCAGCACTAAGTCGCCGCCTGAGGGCAGGCGGCCTATGTTGACGAGGTTCGCCGCGTCGTCGCAGTCGTGCACGACAATCCGCTCGCGCGCCACGATCTCGTCGCCGAACTTCGTCGCCAGCTCGTCAGTCGTCGTGGTGCGGTGAAGCCCAGTCGCCACGAGAATCGTGATGTCGGCGGACGGATTTCCGGCGCGTATCTCGGCCAGCATCTGCGGCATGATCACGCGGCTCGGCACGGGCCGCGTGTGGTCGGAGGCAATCACGACGACCTTCCGCTTCCCCACCGCGAGCTCCCGGAGGCGCGGCGTCCCGATGGGCTGCGCCATCGCTGCGCGGACAAGCTCCTCGCCGGACATTGGCGGCCTGTACCCGTGTATGCCGGAGCGCAGCACGCCCGCGAGGTGCCCCTCCTCGATCTCGACGGCAACGGTCTCTCGGCCGTACGGCAGAACAATCTTCTCCGATGTCACAGCGTCCGCTCCTCTCCCTATCGATCCTTCTGCTTCTTGAACCAAATGTACCTAGAGATGTCGTCGATCTTTCCGTCCTTTAGCTCGGCGAACCGGACGAGCACCTGCGAAACGATGGGCGACTTGCGGTCCCAGTTGTTGTTGAGCGTCGTCGCCCAGGCGAAGCGCACCGCGCCGTCACGACCACCGGGCACGACATCCACGCCATGCGTCCAGCCGAAGAGGTGTTTGCCCTTGACGTTGAAATCCCTGTCGAAGACGATGAAGTTGGGCGTACGCGCCGCCTCGTCGGACGTGTAGTAGCACGCATAGATGTACTTACCGTCGGTCGTCAGGTTCTGTGCGCCGCAGGAGGCCTGCTCGCCATGATCCACGACGAAGGGCTTGCCTATCGGCTCCAGCGTCTCGGCGTCGAACTTGCCGTAGAAGTTTCGGTTGCCGACCGACGAATTCCAGTCCTCCATGCCCATGGCCAAGTAGATCACGCCGTCCAGGCACGTGATGCCGTCGCAGGCCTTGGTCCATTCCGGCATGCGCTTCTCCTTTAGCAGCTCTAGCGTCTCGGCGTCGTACATCTTGATTGCCGTGCACCATTTGCCGCCTTTCGCCTTCGGCTCCTCCCACACGCCCACATAGACGCGTCCGTTCCAGTGGCAGATGTCCCCACCGTGCGGCACGACCGCCACGCGCTTCAGGAGCAGGCCCTTCCAGTCTGTCTTCACGATCTGGTTGTGGAAGGAGAAATAGAAGGCGTTGGACGTGACGCACATCCCCTGCGAGTGGCCGGGACACTTGCCGTCCTTCTCGTTGATGATTTTCTTGACGGCATCAGGCGCAGAGATGAAGGCCTGCCAACTCGGCACCTTCCACGTGCCCGCCTCCGCAAGCGCCGCAAAGGAGCCTGCCGCCAACACAACAGCTATAATCATCCTCATCGTTTTCATTCCCCTTTCGCCATGGCAGTTTGCCCACGGGCGCGGTCCATTAGCCCGTCCAGGATCGCCACCGCCTCGGGGAGCGGCTGGTCGAGGGCAAGGCCGTATGCGAAGATGTGACGTCCTCCCTTCTCGGTGGTCCGTTCGCCGAGGTGCGCCCGACACGTCGCCTGCTCTTCGCTAATGGCGGCAAGCGAAGACGACGGAAAATCCTTTACAGGCATTTCAAGCCCCTTCTTGAAGAGGCGAAAATGAAGCGTGGAAAGACTCTCGCTCGGCGGCAGGTATTTCAGCAGGGGGCTTTTAACGTCGAACACCGCGCCGACGACGTTCTTGTGAAACCACCAGCCAAGCTCAATATTCATCGGCTCCTTAAGCCCACCAATTTCGACCACGCTCTGGCCACGCGCCAGAGCCGCAGCGGCCTCTCGCGAACCCATGTCTGCCACTACCACCTTCGCCTCCGCCGAACGCTCGGACGGGAGTACGCCGTCATACGCCGATTCTATTGCCGCCCGACACACGCCGAAAGCCACGATGTCATGCCCGTCGCGCTTCGCCCGCTTCGGGAAAAGCCAGCACGGATAGGTTGAACGCGCCGAGCACACCTTGACCTCAAGTTCCGCAGACAAGGCCTTTGCGACCATCGGCGCGGGCAGGGAGAATTCGGCGATCTTCCTCACGCCGCCGAGTCCGAGGGCTCCGACGGCTTTTTCACCGCCTGCAAGGCGTTCGCCGTCTTTCGTCCGCATCGACCACTCTACTACGGCATCCGGCAACGCCGCGTCACCATAGTTCGCAACAAGAACGTCAAACGCGAACGTCTCACCGGCAACAAGGTGGAGATATTCTGGCTTGGCGTCGATGAACACGCCGACTGGCGAGTTGAATGCGGCAAAATCTTCCGTCGTCTGTCCGCCGATCTTCTCGGTGAGAAACGGCGTGAACAGCCCTTGCGCGATGTACGAGAGATTGGTCTTGTCAACGCCATTCCAGTCAGGCTCGTTCGGCATAGTGCAGTCGGTGAGCGACCAGAAGTAGTAGCCATCGCAGTTCGGATCCTTTCGCGCCGATTCGATTCCCAGCTTCTGCCAAATTGCCTGAAGCTTGTGCTGCGCATCCTGCAGACGGTCGCCCATCGCATGATCAAGCCCAAACCGCGCAAGCCATTCGCCGCGCACAGACCGCTTTACGGGATGATCCCACAATCCCGTATAGTCCTTCTCCAGCCGCGTGTCGGACTTGACGGAGAGATTCATGAACTCGTGAGCGATCATCGGGCACGGCGGATCGTACTTGCCACGCGGCCAGATGCGGTCGGGGAAGGCGATAAAGTCGTCTGTCTTCCCTATGCGGTAGTGCGCAAGATCCTTCTTGTCCGTCACACCCGCGCCGCGCCAGACTTGGGCGTTCTTCGCGTCTGACGGACTGCGCTTCCAGGGCGGCTGCGCCATCGTGTCCTGCTCAAATACAAGTCGGTCGGGATCCATCGCCTTCACCGTCGCGTAGAACTTCGGACCCAGCACCGGCCCGAACGTACCTTCGTTTCCGCCGCTATAGACGGCGAACGACGGATGGCGGCGGAAGTTCTCCCAAAGCTCCCGCACGTCCGCGAGCGGCTCGAATGGCGCCATGCCCGTGGAGAAGTCGCCATAATACGGCAGTTCCGGCTGGAGCATCAGCCCAAGCTCGTCCGCCGCCTCGAAGAATTCAGGCGATTCGCAGCGCGTATGGAGGCGCGCGAAGTTGAACCCCGCCGCCCGCGCCTTTGCGATCCTTGCGCGGCAGTCCTCGCGCCGCGGACGGTGCCGCCCGTAAATAGGATCGACCTCGTGGAACCCGCAGCCGCGCATGAAAAACGGCTTGTCGTTGAGGTAGAAGTCCTTGCCGCGCACCTCGAACTTGCGAACGCCGAAACGCTCGCGCCTCGTCTCGACGACGACGCCGTTCTCGACCAGCTCGACAATGCCGGTGTAGAGGTTCGGATGCTCAGGCGACCACGGACGCAGTTCCGCAAGCGGAACTGCGAGTTTAAAGTGCAGAGTTGAGAGTTGAGAGTTGGGATTCGGCAATCTTGCCATTGCAGTTTTGCCGCAAACAGTAAACTTAACTACCCTGTCGACAGCTCTACACTTTACACTTTCAACTTTCAACTCGTCGCCAATGGCAACGTGCGCTTCGACGCACTTGGCGTCAAAGTCGCCGCGCACCCAGGCGTCGTCGATGAACGTCTGCGGCGTCGCCTCGAGCTCCAATGGACGCAGTATGCCGCCGAAGCACGAAACCGCCTCTGCCGTGCCGAGTTTCGACGGCGCGGCGTTCGATACCTCCACTACGAACTTCGCCGACTTGCCAGGTTCCACGAGATCCGTGATCTCGAACTTCCTCGTGGCGCAATAGTCGAATACGTGGGCAACCGGCATGTCGTTCACCCAAAACCAGCCTTGGCACCCGACGCCGCCAATCTTCAGCCAAATGCGCTTGCCCTTCCAAGCCGCCGGAATCTCAAACGTGCGACGATACCAGCCATCGCCCACGAAACAGTGCGTGAGCGGAAAGCACGTTTCGTAGCCGGCGTAGCAGCAGCGCTTCGTCGCCGGCACCGCCTCGCCCACGCCCTGCGACTCCCATGTGCCGGGCACGTTGATCTTGCGCTCGTTCGGCCACGACTCCTTGAACGGCCGCAGATTGAAGTACTGAGAACGGTCGGCAGCGAATTCGCACGTGGCAAACGTCCATTCGCCGCATAGGTCAAGCACCGTCCCTTTTTCATAGCCGCAGACGGGATCGACCACCGCAGGATGAGGCTCTCGTCCGCCCCAGTCGACATTCCCCATGCCAAACGCCTGAAACGCCAAGGCGACTACCGCCCCTACGCTGACGACAGCCACCTGTGGCATCATCTTAACAATGCTCAACTCTCAATCCACGTCACCGAATGAAGATAACAAGTCCAGGATAGACGAGGTTCCCGGCAGTGTCGAGAATCAGATGACGCCCTTCGCTTGTGCGGAAGCGACGCTGCTGTGCCGCCGTAAGGGCGCTGCCATCCGTGCCGAACCGAATGGCCTTCTCGACAAAGCCCGTTATGACGACATTGCCGCCCGCCGCCCATTCCGCGGCGCTGGAATCGGCGAAGGCGAGAGTCGCGCCCTCGCCAAGCGCGATGCCGCCGCCGTTCTCGCCGACCGTAAGAACACCAAGGCTGTTCGACGTGCCGCCCGCCACGGCAAGCGTACCGCCGTCGATGGTGTACGGGCTCGTAGACGCAGCCAGCGACGAGGCATTGAAAAGCCATGTGCCGCCCTTGAGCAGCGTCGGCGTCGTGCCGACATTGTACGAGGCGTTCAGTTCCATCGTGCCAGGGCCGGTCTTGTACACGGTCACGTTCGAGAACTGCGGGTTGACGTCCACGGCGCCGTTCATGATGAAGTCTGAACCGGAAGCGACATCATTGACCGCAAACGTCATCGTTCCGCCGCTCGACGCAGACCATAGACGCAACGGAATGTCGCATGACGAAGAACTTGTTCCACGAACGGTCCAGACCGCGTTCACTGCACCGTTTGTGCTTCCAGCACATATAAAGTCAGCGCTGTCCAACGAATGCAACCGCACACCGCCGGACAGTGTCAGCAGATTCAGGATGCACTGTCCGGACGTCACAGCGCCGATGTCTCTCACGCGATATTCTCCACCCGCGATGTCAACACGCTGGGTGATGCCCACGCCCCAATTCGACTGTTGACTGTACACACCGCCTTGTTCAATGTATATCTGCGCCTGGTCATTGGCCCACATGACAGACGTACTCGTTCTTCCAGACATCTGCTGAATGACCTCGCCGCCCCTCTGGACACGCAGAAGCCCGATGTTAAGCGGCAGGACATGCCCATTGCCAGTGGCCGGCGCATAGCGCATAATGGTATTGTCCGTGCCTTTCACGACCAACGTCGCCACGCCTCCAGGCCCGTCCGACGAACCTGCCATGTTGCGGATGCCAGGATAGCGCCCCATGCTCATCATCTTTGCGGGCTTGGTCGTCGTAAAGTAAGGCCTTACGCCATGAATGCCGTAATGGCTGACACTTGAACTTGTCGTATAGCTTATGTCGGTTCGAACTGTCAGTTCCGTTGTCCGATAGGAAGTGGTGTTTCCGACCATCCCTACGCCCGTTCCGCGCATCTGGACATCGGCTCCGTTCTGCCGAAACTCGACCATGACACACTGCGTCTGGTTTGGCGCCGCCAACCATCCGCTCTTGTGCTGGAATTGTCCGGAATACGTCCCGTCTCCCTTGGATTTCAGCGCGTATATGTGTTCCAGCTTGTTCTTGTATGCGCCATTCATTCCGCCGCCGTCAAAGTAGGCCGTTACGTTCGTCATGTTGGAAAGCTGACGGTTCTCGGCGATTGTCACCCATTCGTCCTTGGGAATCCAGGGAACGTACATCGGCTCCGTTTCCCATGACTCATCGCCAAAAAGCGTATCCGTCGCTTCGATTACGACAGTGCCACTACCCGTAAGGCCATCTGCCAACGCACCTGTCCCTGCCGCATTGCTGGAGGGATCGAAGTTGTATTTCGGATCGCGGAAGGTAATCATGCCGTTTGTAAAGGGGCTGTAGCATCCCTTGACATTGCCTGTCTTGGCCCGCTCCAGAATTACATGGGTAAAGCCCATCGCAATCAACCGTCCTTCCATCGTCAGCCCCCCGGCAAAACGAATCGTTGGAAGCCCGCCCACTCGGTAGAGCGTCACCTTGTTCATGCCGTAGCCGTTTCCGTCGCTCGGGGTCGAAACACCCTGATTCACGAACTTGCCGTATGTTTCCGGATTGGCAATCACGGCGTCCGAATCAGTCCTGACGGGAGCTTTGGCCGCATACCAATACCCGCCATACAGCACTCGACCAGCAATATCGTTCCCTATCTGCTTGAGCTGGAACTTAGTGACCGCGATTCCACTTACACCACCTCCAAGATCGATCCATCCTTGGCGCTGGGCTGTAATTGAACCATCCGTCTCGTGCCTGATGTTATAGACCTTGCAGTCGTCAACTTGCCACCATCCCTTACCTCCCTTGTTGCCCGCCGACCACGGCATCCATGCCTCCAACCTGCAGTTGGGGAATAGAACGGTATACTCGGTATCGAGATTGTCACCACTGTAACTGAGAGTGTAGTCGTCGGCATCCCTCACTCGCGTACAGGCGATTCCGCCAGCGCCCGCAACGGCGTTGGAGAACACAAGTTCTCCTGCCGCCGCCATCGTGTTCGTTGCCGATGCAGCGAAAGAAATCGTATCGCCTGTAAGCACTATAGTCCCGCCGTCGACCGGCGCGGCAGTTAGTGTTTTCACCTTTCCGTCCACATACGTGAACTCAAGCAGTCCCGTCTCCGCATCGCCTAGCGTGGCAGGCGTCGCAGACGCATCCCATGTCAATGTGACGTTCGCCACGCCTACGACAATCTTCGTAACGGCGTTGGCGAGGAGGTCGGCGGCGGCCGTGGAGATCTCACCCTCTACGGTCTTGTCATCCTTTATTGCGACACGCAGATCTGGCTCGTCCGTGTGGTCGCCATCTGCCGTCGCTACCGCCGTGATGCGCGCATAGAGGGCATACGAGTTAGCGGGCTGCGCAAGCTGGACACGAAGGGACTTCGTTGTCGTGCCGTCGAAGCGAGCGCCCACCGACATCTGGTGCACGTAAGAGCCGGCAGGGAGCGCGCCGATTGCGCTTGATGCGCTCGCCAATTCATGAACTCTGTTCGACGTTACGATGTAGTCCCCTTCCGCCGTCGAAAAGCCGACAAGTCGAAGCCTGCCATTGAATGGTCCGACATCGTCGAAAATCTTGACGTAGCTATCCGAATTGACTGAGGTTCCATCCGCCGTCCAAACATACGTTTCCGCCGCCATCGCGGAAAATGCAAAACCAAACACCGCGCAAAACGCGCAGAGCGAAGCCGACCGTGTTTTCATTGTCATTGTCGTTTTCTCCTTGGTTGTACGACGGGACACTCCCGCTAGTGCTAATTATACCGAAATTCCGCCTTACATTTAGGCAAAATTTTACAGTAAAATCAAGCAAGGGCGTGCCGAGCGATTTGTACTACATGTCTTCAAGGGAGAGCAGTCCGACAGACCGGGCTAATTTCCGCTTATGGGGGTTCTTCTCAAGGAACGCCTCGACCTTCCGCTCCAGCAAATCGGCGCTATATCTGCCTTTGTCCCTCTTGACTTCGAAAAAGTCGATCTTGCCCGCGAGGTCGTCTTCACGCACGAGGTCGATCTCGTTCTCGCCCTTTCGGTCCCACCAGCCGCCAATGGTCGAATAACGCTCCTCCTCGGCGAACTTCCACTCGAAGTACCGTTCGAGAGCATACCCTGAGAAGACATCAAGATCCTCCGCCACAAGCGAACGAAGGCGCTCGAACATTCCGCGCTCGACATACTGCGCGCACGTGAAGACATACCGAAACCAGAATCTGAGAAATGGATCTCCGATGCGGAAGGCGGCGTTCTTGCTTGCAGGCGGGGCGAATACCGGATTGATTTTGCGGATGAGCCCGTAGTTCTTGTCGAGATTTGAAAGATAGGCTCCGACATCCGACCCGAGGTCGTTCTTTATCTCTGCGAACTTGGTATGCCCGGCGGCAATGGAAGAGAGTATCGTGAAATACGTGGCGGAGTCGTTTCCAAACTCCTGCATGAGAATCGAACGCCCTTCCTCCAGAAACGGGGAGGCATCGGAAAAGAAGAGATCGATCATCCTCTTGCGGGTGAAGGCATGCGCATCCATGAAGAGGGAAACATACCGCGCAACGCCGCCGGTCATCGTCCACAAGGCAAGAAGGTCGTTCTTCGAGCTTTTCGGGCCATGTGCCGACAGGATCCTCTTCAAGAGAGACGCCGGAAATGGCTCAAGCCTGAGATGGGACGTGTTGCGCCCATAGAGCGGTTCCCCATAGTTGAAGAATATCTTGTTCATGAGGCGGTTGACGCTGCCGCTAACTACGAGGTTTATGCGGATGTCCTTGTTCATCCTGTCCCAAAGCCCCTGGAACTCGCCATAGAAGCCGGGATTGATCCTATCCATCTCCTGAAACTCGTCAATCACCAGCGTAAGCGGTCGTTCCGCCGCAAGACGCATGATTTCGCGCAGGAGGTCCCTGAGCCTTTCGCATGTCCCATATATTTTCAGACGCCCCCCAAGCGCACGAACCGCCTCTTCCTGCAAGGATGCCACAAGGTTGCGTTCCGTCTGCCTCGTTAGGAGAAGATAGACATAGTCGCCCTGTCCGTCATTCAGCGCCTTGTCGACGAGTTCGGTCTTTCCGACGCGACGGCGACCCGTCAAAACGGTAAAACGCGAATTCTCCAAGGAAAGTTTCCTCTCCCGCCGCAATATCTCAATCTCCTTCTCTCGACCAAAGAAATCCATTTCTTAACCTCCATTTACTTAATGGTCATTAAGAAGTATACCATATATTCCGTCCGCAGTCTACCACGTCACGGAATGCCGTGTGGCGCGCCGAGCGATTTGCTCAGCCACATACTCTCCTGTCTTCTCCTGCCCTTTGTGCCTACTTTCGAAGTTCGTCCAGGATTCCGTCGAGGATCGCGGTTCCCTCGGGAGTGCCAGAGAGAAGATCGAGTCCGAACGACGCAATATGCCGCGCTTTTCCGCCGCACTTCACCTCGCCGAGGTAGAGGTAGCAGTCTTTCCGTCCCTCGCCGACTATGAACGGCGTGGCGACCTTCAGGTCTTTCGACGACAGCGAATGCGCCCCCTCCTTGACGATCCTGAAAAGAAGCGGCGTCATGACGCCTTCGTGCGGCAGGCCGACGAGCGCAGGGCAGTCCTTCGCAAGCGCCGTTCCCACCTGGTTGCCCATAGACCACCATCCAAGCGAGACGTTCGGCTTGCCGTCGCCGCCGGAGACCGTCAGGACGCGCTGCCCCCTCGCAAGGGCATCGGCCGCCGTCTTCGAGCCATACGGCGCGATTACGATCTTTGACCGCGCGGCAGCCGGAGACGCCGCGTCTACGACGCCGTCGTAGAGCTTCGCGAGCGCTGGCAGAAGAGATGCGTCGGCTGAAATGTCCGACCCGTCGCGCTTCTCGCGCCTCGGGAATATCCAGAAATCCCACTCGTTTGCCGTACCGTCGATTTCGACACGCAGAACGGCCTTCGTCGCCTTGGCCACGGACGGCATGGAGAACGATACGGTGGCGACCGGCCGTGCGCTTCCTTCTGGAATCTCGGCAACCGTTTCTACGCCCTCCAACAATGTCTTGCCGTCGGCAAGAAACCGCCAGCGCACTGCGGCATTGCGCTTGGGCGCTCCGTCGTAGTTTGCGAAGAGAAACGAGACTTCGCGCTTCTCGCCCACCTCCGCCACGGGGCAGTCCGGCGCAAAGTCGGCGAGCACGACGCTCGTTCCGTTGAAGAGCGCAAACTGTTCCGGCGTAAGGCCGCCCTTCTTCGTCTGCCAGAACGGGTCGAAGAGCCCCTGCGCGGAATGGATGGGGCCGTTGGCGACAACTACGTCCACTGCCGTCCAGAAGCAGTACCCGTCGCAGTAAGGGTCCTTGCGGGCCCATTCAAGGCCGCGTTTCTGGTAGACGCCCTGAAGCGTGTGCTGCGCGTCCTGCAACGCGTCGCCCCACGCAAGGTCGAGCCCGCGCGCCGACAGCCAGGCAGCGCGGTCAGCGCGCGCATCCGGCGCAGCCCATACGCCCGTGTAGAGCGGCTCAAGCCTCGTATCCTGCTTGACGCAGAGATTCAGGTACTCGTGGCAGACGAACGGGCGGCCCGTCTTGAAGGAGCCGCGCGCCCACACATCGCGAGGGCCAACGTCGTAGTCGGAGTTGCCGGGATCGTTGCTCCCTTCCTCGTCGTCGTATTTAAGCCACTCGCACCTATCGCCGTCCTGATGGATGACAAGGCGGTCGGGATCGGTGCGCTTCACGAAGGCGTACATCTCCTTCTCGACATACGGCCCAAGCCTCCCCTCGTTGCCGCCGCAGTAGACGGCGAAAGACGGATAGCGCCGATAGTGCTCGTAGAGTTCCTTCAGATCGCGAAGCGGGTCGAACGTAAACGCCTCCGTCGGCACGTCGGTGTAGTATGGCAGCTCCGCCTGGATCATTATCCCCGCCTCGTCCGCCGCCTCGAAGTACTCCGGCACCTCGCAGTGCGTGTGCAGGCGCACGAAGTTGAATCCCGCCGCACGCGCCTTCCTCAAATGCGCAAGGTGAGTCTCGCGGTCAGGCGGCGGCAAGCCCGTAAGCGGATAGACGCTGTCGTCGCCGAAGCCGCGCAGGAAGTACGGATGGCCGTTCAGGTAGAATGAATCTCCGCGAACCTCTATCTTGCGAACGCCGAAGCGCTCGCGCCGCGTCTCGACGACGACGCCGTTCTCGACCAGCTCGACAATGCCGGTGTAGAGGTTCGGATGCTCCGGAGACCACGGACGCAGTTCCGCAATCGGAACTGCGAGTTTAAAGTGCAGAGTTGAGAGTTGAGAGTTGGGATTCGGCAATCTTGCCATTGCAGTTTTGCCGCAAACAGTAAACTTAACTACCCTGTCGACAGTTCTACACTTTACACTTTCAACTTTCAACTCGTCGCCAACGGCGACGTGCGCTTCGGCGCACTTGGCGTCAAAGTCGCCGCGCACCCAGGCGTCGTCGATGAACGTCTGCGGCGTCGCCTCCAGTTCGATGTCGCGATAGATGCCGCCCCAGCGGTGGACGTTGCTCATCAGGCCCTTGCGCGACGGCAGCGCGTTGTTGACGCAGACGAGAATGCGGTTCGTCTCGCCTATCTTGACGAAAGGCGTGACGTCGTACTTGTACGTTCCGCAGTAGTTGTCTACCCACGCGACAGGCCGCTTGTTCACCCAGAACCATCCTTGCGAGCGGACGCCGCCGATCTTGAGCCAGACCTTCTTTCCGCTCCAGTCCGCCGGCACTACGACGTCCCTGCGGTACCATCCCTCGCCCATGTAGACGTGGTGCAGCTTCTTGGTGCTGCAGTCCCAAAGAGGATCCCATGTGTACGACATCCCCGGCTCGCCCACGCCCTGCGCCTCCCATGCGCCAGGCACATTGATCTTCCGCGCCTTCGACCAGGGCGTGTCGATGCTGCTTCGACGGACGCGTGGCGTTTGCTCGTCCACCTTCGCAAACGGAACCTTCGTGTGGCGGTAGCGCCTCGGAAACGCCTTGGGCTGGGTGACAAACTCCCATTCCCCGCGCAACGAGATCAAGTCGGGCGACGCCTCGCGCCCGACAGGGTTGACGACTGCCGGGCGCGGCTTGATCCCCGCCCACGTATCGACGCCGTGCAGCTCTTCGCCTCGGCACGTCAACGCCGCGGCGAAGGCCAAGGCTATCACAAAACCACCAAACATTCCGCCTGATCTGACATGTTCTTCGCTCATGGCGCAATTATAGCACCATCCCCCCTAACAAGTCAATCTGGGGCTCCAACGGCAGAACTCCGGCGCTATTCCAGATTGCGGAAGGTTACGCAGCGGATTGTCTTGCCGCTCTTGAGGCGGAGTGTCGTGACATCGCCCTCGGTCGTGACGCCGTTCTCCGCAAGCGTCTCGCCCCAGCGTATGTCGATGAGCGCGTCGCGCACCATAAAGTCGAAGTACGGCATGTCGTCAGGCGACTTCTCGAACTTCTTGTCGGGCGTGACGACGACGGGCTCGCGCCCTTCCTTGCGCCGGGCCGGGATGCAGGCCTCGACGCACTTGCAGACCGGTCCGTAGATGACGAGGTCCTCGTCGTGGCGGTCGTCGTACCACGCCGCCTTCGCCTCGGCAAGGCACTCGGCCGCCTCTGCGTGCCTGTCGAGGTCCTTCTGCCGGTAGCTGCGCATCCACGACGCCATCAGGAAACCCTTGATCAGATTGCGCTTAAGGTTCTTCTTGCAGAAGCGCGTCATTGCCTCCATGTTCCACTTCTTCGCCCATATGCTGCCGCACGGAATCATCTCGTACCCGCCTTCGCTCAGCTCCTTGAAGGCAAGCGCGCCCGCGACACCCTCTGGCCAGTCGCGCCGGCGGATCTCGTCGTTGTCGCGGACGAAGTGCCAGAAGCGGTCGTAGTGCCATGGACACTGCATCACGCTTTTCGGCATGTTGCGGTAGAACTCGTCGCGGTCAAGCCATATCTTGTCGCTCCATATCCACGGTCTCGAACCGTTCTTCTCGACTTCCTTCGCCGTGAAGAGCATGTCGTGCCACCAGAGCTCGCCCTGGCGCGACACGGCATAGCGCGACTTTCTCTGCGCGCCCATGCGCTCTTCGTCCCAGCCAAGATGGAAAAGGCGAGGCTTCCCGAACATCTCGGCCACGTCGCGTATCAAGTCGGCGCACACCTTGTAGTATTCGGGCGTAGAAATCATGCGGCTGTAGTCCTTGAGCCACGCGTCGTGGCAGGCGGAAAAGTTGAGCTTCGGTATCGGCTCAAGGCCAAGCCCTTTCAGCCGAACGATTTCCTCCTTCATCCGCTCGGGCGACCAGCTGCCTTCAACGGCGAGTTCAGGATGGCTCGGATACTGAAGCCCTTCGCCAAGGTCTATGAGAATGAGGTTCGCGCCCTTCTTGG
>Ga0310690_10007064_pt1 | contig 14556 bp, 13 predicted proteins | sample AusTroGonzalo_MG_2_FD_207661 | JGI IMG/M metagenome (GOLD analysis project Ga0310690, IMG submission 207661) | Bovine rumen microbial communities from tropical cattle in Woodstock, Queensland, Australia - Gonzalo_04 (v2) (version 2) | ecosystem: Host-associated > Mammals > Digestive system >...
AATATGAAAAGCTTTGTGCTTTCTATGGTAAGGGCTGTGAAAAGGATGAGACTCCTCTTAGAGATGATGCATCTATTTGGACAACCAGTCTTAACGTTGGAGTAAACTGTAACAAGAAGGAAATAAAGATTCGCTTCTGGGAAAACGACGATGTCATCTATCACGCTAAGTTCTAGACCTTAGACTTTAGACCTTAGACCACTCTTAACTTTAAACTATAAACTAATAAAACTGCCTCTAAACTATAAACATTACACTCTAAACTTTAAAAATATGAATTACAAGAAACTATTATCAATGGTCTTGCTAGCAACTGGTATGATTACAATGGTCAGTTTCAGCAATGCCTCAAAGGAAACCTCACAAGGTTTCAAAGGCGAAAAATTATGGGAATCTGAAGTTGTTGAACACAAGAACTTCAAAGACCTGGGCAATTATGTCATAGAACTTCCCGACTACACGGATGCTGCTATCGAAGAGAGAGGATTGGCAGCCATTAACACCCAGTTTGACAAGCTGAAACTGCCAGGAGGCGGTTGTACAGCCATGGTGAAAAAGAACGACAAAGGCGAAGTCATTTTCGGCCGCAACATGGATTTGGACATCTCACAAAGCCCTGCTTTCGTGTTCAAGACCACTTACGGCAAGTATAAGAACTTCTGTGTGGCCTACCTGCCTAACTTAGCCACATATCATGAGATGCAGCAGATGGACGAGCTGCCTCAGGCATTTACCGACATGGTTCCATTCATTGCTACCGACTGTATGAATGAAACTGGACTCTATATCGAGGTGAATCTCCGCGAAAGAGATGACAAACTGCTGTGCTTCGGACTGCACTCCACTCATGGCGAGACAACTCGTGCCGACGGCAAGCCATGGAGCGAGCTTAGAGCCTACAACCTGTCTATTCCACAGCTGGTATCACAAAACTGTGCTACCGTCAAGGAGGCTGTAGAATTCTTGAAAAACAGCTATGACTGGTACACAATGGCTCCATACGGTGATGGCTATACCATGATTAACATGTGCTTCCTCATCGGCGATGCCACTGGCAATTACGGACTCATAGAGATCGCCCAGGACGAGGTGAACTACATCCCTTACCAATTCGGTCAAGCCAACTACTACATCACACCAAAATGGTCAGCTTTGCAGTCATGGGGACCAGGCTATGGCCGTTTAGACATGGTGTCGAAAGTAATCGAGACTCCTCAAACACTGGATGAAATGATGGATGCCATGAAACCTATCATGTGGCGCAACGAAACCCTGTGGCTCGGCCAGTCAAAGCGCATGGCCGACAAGCAGCATCAGCACCCTTACGACCAAGTAGTCTTCATGGACGACAAAGGCAACCCAAGCCTCGACTGGCGTAGCGAATATGTCTTCCAATGCCCAATACTGGAAGATGGACGCATGCTACTTCCTGCACAAATCTATGAGGATGCCAAGAAGAGCATCAGCTACGACCCGAAAATCAAGGAGTATTTCGACGACGCTATCAAGCGTGGACAGCTGATAGTCGACGATGGCAGCATCAAGTTCGACGTAGTAGGTCAGAAGATGAATCTCGAGCAGCTAACCAAGATCATCAAAGAGTATAACAAGTTGACCGACGATGCCAAGCTGCTGGAGCTGTATCCTTATGAACTGGCATACCGTCGTCTGATTCTGAACATGGACAACTACTGGCTGCACAACGACGACAACTTCGAAGCCGCAAAAGCTCTAGCCTATTCTCAGATTCACATCCGTTACAACGACAATGGCGAGTTCGACATGAACAGCATGAGCAAGTACGACAAGCTGCTGGCCTTCTACGGCATGGGTGTCGAGAAGGACGAGACTCCTCTGCGCGACGACGGCCACATCTGGACTACCAGTCTGAACGTCGGCGCCAACTGCGCACAGAAGGAAATAAAGATTCGCTTCTGGGAAAACGACGATGTCATCTATCACGCTAAGTTCTAGACCTTAGACTTTAGACCTTAGCTGTTTTGTCCAAGAACATACAGCTAAGGTTTTTTAGTCTTTAGTCTCTTGACGAAGAACTTCTAGTGAAGGGTTTTTTTCAATGACAAGAAGTTTATTAAAATTTAATAATTTAATAAAATATGAAGAAAGTATTATTTATATTGGTCATCATGACATTGGCAACTTCTGCTTTTGCTCAAAAAGCAGAAAGAAATGATTCAATCCCGAAAAACAACTGGGGTGCCAAGTTAAAAGAATCAAACTTCCATTTGTGCTTACAACTTCAAACTAAGTACATTTTTCGTGGTATGGAAATGATGACAGAGGATGCAGCACCCGTTGTATTCCCTGGCATTATTTACTCTAACAAAGGTTTCAACGCTTATATTTTGGGGGGGTATGCTCTTAATGGCAAGTATAGTTTAGTGGATTTAGGCTTAAGTTATTCTTTCTGGTGGTTAACTATTGGCTTGAATGATTATTACTATCCCACCACCACATCACCTATCGACCGGTTTTTTAATTACAAAACAGGTCAAACTGGTCATTGGTTAGAAGCTGTAATCACTTTTGCTCCAGCGAAAGCTCCTGTGTATTTAACAGTGTGCAACTTCTTCTATGGCGCTGATAGATACTCTGTGGTTGATGATGAAGGCAACAAGAAAGAGAAACAAGCTTATTCTACCTATGCTGAAATTGGAACCTATTATGATTTTCTAAATAACAATAGGATTTCTTTGGCAGTAGGTGCTGCATTGAACAAGAGTTTGTACAATGGGTATGATAAGAACTTCAGCATATGCAATGTTGAATTGAAATACACTTACAATTTGGCCATTAAAGATTTCACATTGCCGCTTAGCGCAATGTTTATTTATAACCCTGTTTGCAACAAGGCTCATGTGAATTTTACAGCAACGTTCGCTTTCTAATTATTAATCCGTACCCATAAAGCTGCATGATGTTTCACTTTAATTCACTATATTTGCAGTCTCAATTAATGGGTACATTATAGTAGGCCTGTCGTATCACGGCAGCCGCAATAATTCTGGGAATTGTGTTTGCTGTTTTCGGCAGGGGGTTCGCGTGTTGTCCGTTCAGCAAGCTGGACGGACAACTTGCTTCACCGCCTGCCTGAATGTCCTGCGCTCTTACGGAGCTGTGGGCGGCGGTGGAACCCCAGCGGGGTGATAGGATGGATAGGCTGGCGGTTTCAACCCCTGCCGAAAAACGGATAATACCGAATCGAACCCCGGAGGGGTGACAGGAATAATTGTTGCGATGTCGGAGAAATTGTTTATTTTTGCAGAAAAAATTGAATTATGTGTACAAGAACAATCCATATCAATGATAGGTTAATAGATCAAGTCAGACCCTTGTTTCCTGACGAGGAGGAATTGCAATTGTGGTTGGAGCAACAAATGGAGTCTGTTCTAATAGAGTTTTCGGCTCAACATAATTTGGAACAACCTTGTTCTTATACAGATGAGGAAATGTATGACATTGTCAAGGAAAGGCTGCAAAGCCTTGAAGATGGCACCGCTGAACTTGTTGATGGCGAAGATGTCTTCTCCCAAATCCGTGAACGTTATGGCTTTAAAGCATCAATGGCATAGCCGGGCCTAATTCTTGCCTTCTGGAACAATAGAAATGACGATACTAATGCAACAGAATTGCTGTCGGAAAGATAAGATGTCATGAAACGGTTCGTCCTACTCATCACTTTTTTGCTGTCGCTGTCAACTTTTGTTAAGGCACAAAACCAAGTAATACAAAATTATAAACACACATTTCAAACCGCCTACCAAGCCTGTCCCGACATCCCAAGAGGCCTGCTTGAGGCCATTTCGTTCACCAACACGCATTGCAATCACCTGACCGACGACAATTACTTTCACGACGGTCCCGATGCCATGCCACGCGCCTATGGCTTGATGGGCTTGGTGAAGGACGGCAAGAGCTATTTCCGTGAGAACCTGCACTTGGTTTCAGAATTGTCTGGCATTTCGGAAGCGGAAATCTTGGAAAGCCCTGAGAAGAATGTGTTGGCGTACGCCAAAGCTTTCGAGCGTTTGGCTAAAGAGAATAAAGCTTCTGATTTCAATGGGTATTTGTCAGTAATTCAGCAACTTTCAGAGCTTCCGATAAGGGAGGAGAAGGATGTGTATCCTATGCAGAGCATGCTTTATTCGGTGTGTTTGTTTCTGAACGATGCCGAGAAGGCAGAGCAATACGGCTTCAAGCAATACCAAATCGACTTGGAAGCATCCTTTCTGGACTACATTGAGATGCTCACCGCTCCCGAACTGGCCATCTCGCGTGATTCTGATTATCCTTTGGCTATTTGGAATCCAGCGCCAGAGTGCAACTATAGTGAGCGTACCCTACCAGTCAGCGCAGTAGTCATCCATTATACGGAAGGCTCCTACGCGGGTTGCATCAGCTGGTTCAAGAACTGTGACGCTAGCGTTTCGGCGCATTATGTGATCCGTTCCGCCGACGGTCAGGTGACTCAGATGGTGCGCGAGTCTGACAAGGCTTGGCATGCCCGTACCGCCAACCCTTATACCATTGGCGTCGAGCACGAGGCCTACGGCAACATCTGGAGCTTCTTCACGAAGGAGATGTATCAGTCGTCGGCTGACCTGGTTCGTAATATCTGCTCGCGCTATGCCGCCATCGATGGGCATCGCACCTTCTATCGCGACACTTTGGATAATGGCACCTGTCTCAACAAGGGTGTCCATGACCTCGGTGGCGAGACAGCCTGCACCAAGATTCGGGGTCACCAGCATTATCCTGACCAGTCTCACACCGACCCGGGACCGTATTGGGACTGGAACTATTACTATAAGCTCATCAATGAAAGCACGTCCGTCATCGTCATGGAAGGCGAGGATGGCCGTCTTGACCATCAAAATTATGGCGATGATGAACGCAAAATTTGGGTGATTCGAGGTCCCGAGGAATCGACCATCCAACTGGATTTCAGCAGCTTCAGCATGGAGCCCGATTATGACTTTCTTTGGATTTACGACGGCGACAATGTTTATGCCCCGAAAATCGGTCGTTGGAACAGGCATAGCCCGAGCGAAGTGCATTCGTCCTCCAATGTGATGTGCGTGGAGTTCCGTTCCGACTGCGCCACCACCGCGACAGGGTGGGATGCCTCATGGAAGGCTGTGATGCCAGGCCCTATCGAGCCTGAAGAACCTGAAATCGCCGAGGGCGTCTACCCCAACCCCACCGATGGCGTGTTCACGGTCAAATCCGACAGGACAGGTTTCACCGATGTTGTGGTTTACGATGTTTATGGCAACAAGTTGTTCCAAGATCGTTTTGTTGGCACAAGGGATATTGACGCAAGTGGTTGGGCTGATGGTGTTTACGTGGTCAACTTCGGCATGCCGGTGAAGATGGGTAATGTGGTCAAATTGGTGAAGGTGTCAAGCTCTCGATGAAACAATAATCGGCGAGATTTTGCGTTCATCTTGAGAAATTTCCTATCTTTGCAACCTATTTCGATTGAAATGAGAAACAACCCCATCATATTCAAGGCTTTGATGCTGCTATTGGCTTTGGCCAGCCCGTTTTTTGCGAAGGCGCAAGAGCCTTGCGAAATCACCTGCAATGTTGAGATGCCCATTTGCAGCGGCACGGAGATCGTACTTAGCGTCCCCGACAACTTTCAATATACCTTCCAATGGTATCGGAATAACTCTCCTTTGGCGGGCCAAACCAGAAACAACCTCCGGATAAAGCCGGTTAGGCCTTCTTCCGGTAGTAACCCGACGCAAGACTATACGATTGAATATGGGGTGAAAATCTTTGACCAAGACTCGGTGCTGGTCTGCGACCCTTATCCCACGTTTACCGTGACGATAAAGCCTTTGTTCCATGTCAATTTCCGTCAGGTGAAGCTCACTTGCAGCAACCCTGAGGAAGAAAACGGCCGTAACGCGCAAATGCTGGCTTGGGTCGACAGCCTGTCATCGGCCGCCTATGAGCCTCCGTTCGTCTATGAGTGGCAGCTCAGCCCCTTGCATATTGCGCCCAACGACCCCACTTGGGCGCTCGGCTTGGAGGCTTATAAGTATTATTACATCAAGGTGACCGACAATCGTGGCTGCGTGCAGAAGGACAGCATCAAGCCCAAGGCCTATCCCAACCCTGTGGTGGAAATCTATACCGACCCAAGCGATACGGTCTACCTGCAAAACCCGCATGTGACCTATTCTTTCGAGAACCTTTCGGCCGACACGCTCGACATTAGCAACTTCTATTGGATCCTCAACCAACAGTACGGTATTACTTCGACGGAGCCTGAGCCGCGTTTCACCTATGTGGAGACGGGCGATTTCTCGACGGAGCTGAAGGTCTATAATCCCCAAGGCTGCGACACCTCGTATTTCCACACCGTCAAGGTGGAACCAGTGAAGCTGAAGATCCCGAATGTGTTCACGCCCAACAACGATCACATCAATGATTATTTCATCATCTCCTTGGAAAACGGCAGCGATCTGCCTTCAGGAGGTGGTAAGGGTGATGGAACTCAAGGACTTGAATATGAGTCATACGAACCACTAAGCCGTTATTATGAGTCATCGGAGCTGACCATCTTCAACCGTTGGGGCCGTATCGTTTACCATTCCAAGGACTACCAGAACGATTGGGACGGCGGCGGATTGTCGGACGGCACCTATTTCTATGTGCTGAAATGCCACGGCTTGAAGAACGATGCCACTTACCAAGGCTCAGTCATGATTATCACAGCCCAAAGACAATGAAAAACCTATTGAATATTAAACAGTTATTTTTGATTTTTGCACTCGCCTTATGCGTGCTACCCGCCTGTAAGGAGAAGAAAGACGGCAAATTGTCCACAGATTTGGTGACCAGTCCTAAGTCGGCCACCGAGACCTCCAACAAGCAAGCCGTCATCACGTTCGAGAAGACAGAACATGAGTTTGGAACGCTGCTCCAAGGCGAGGTGGTGAGTTATTCCTTCCATTTCACCAATACGGGCAATGTGCCGCTGATTATCAGCGAGGTGGGATCAAGTTGCGGCTGCACGGTGGGCGACTATCCCCACGAGCCTATCGCACCCGGCAAAACGGGCGACATCAAGGTGACCTACGACAGTTCAGGTCATCACGGCTTCCAAAGCCGCACGCTGACGGTGATGTCGAACACCATCCCCGCCAAGACAACCCTGCGCATCAAAGGCACGGTGCTTACACCAGACCAATATTAGTTGAGAGTTTAGAGACGCTTAGCGTCACTGCGAGGAACGAAGCAGTCTAGGGAATGAATCTTTAAATTTTGAATCTTTGAATTTTAAATCTTTAAATTACTTGATATGAACAACTTATTTATCTTACTCCAGGCCGCAGGACAAGCTGCGGGACAAGAGCCGACCGGCATGCAGAAGTATGGCAGTTTATTGTTTATCATCCTGCTAATCGTCGTTTTCTGGCTGTTCTTCATCCATCCGCAATCGAAGAAGGCTAAGGAAGAACAGAAGTTCCGCGAAGGCCTGCAAAAAGGCGACAAGGTGGTCACCATCGGCGGCTTCCACGGCAAAATCACTGAGGTGAAGGAAACCACCGTCATGATTTCTCTGGCTCCTGGCATGGAAGTCGAAGTGGAGAAGACGGCACTCGTCAAGGACGGCACCCGCGTCGGTCAAGCCTAATATGACGCCGCTGGATAACATCAACCCTAAGGCAGAACGCAAAAACAAGCGTTCAGTCCTTACTTTTTTGGTCTTCTTGGCCCTTTCCACGGGAGCGTGGTTTTTGGTCAAGCTGTCGGATGACTATACCACCCAGACGACCTTCAAGGTACAACTGGAGGAGGTCCCTGCCGACAAGTGGATTTCGTCGGGCGAGCCTTCGGTGAAGATGTCGCTCAACATTGACGGCTTCCATACCTTGCGCTACAAGATGATTCGCGAGCCGAATCGTTTCGTCACCATCTCTTTGAACGAGGTCTCTTACCGGCTTGAGAATAACAACGCCTATTCTTTCAGCAGTCAGTATGTGGCGGAGCGTGTGGCCGACTTGCTCGACATCAACACGTCCGACATCACCATGAACGACGCGAAGGTTTATTTCACCATGGACGCGCTGAAGTCGAAGGTAGTGCCTGTGGTGCTGCAGTCCGAGATCAAGACACAACGCCAATACGACCTCTATGGCATCCCCATGCTCGACCCATCGTCGGTGACTATCTACGGCCCGCAACAGGTCATTGATTCCATCATGGTGGTGAAGACCATGCCACTTAGTCGCGACAATGTGAGCCAGAGCTTCAGCGCGGTTGTGCCGCTCGACTTGCTTGACGGAAAGATCCAATCTGAGGTCAAGGAGGTGAATGCCGAGGTGGAGGTGGAGAAATACACCGAGTTAGATGTCGAGGTGCCTATCACGTTGAACGACAGCCTCACTTTACGTTTCTTCCCCGAGACGATGACGGTGAAATGCCTCGTGGCCATGCGCGACTATGCCTCCATCACCCCCGAAAGCTTTAGCGTGGCCGTCGACCGCAATCAACTCATGGCCATGCAGCCGCTGTTGGATGTGCGTCTGGCCGCTTGGCCGCCTACCGTTCAAATCCTTGGTACCCGCCCCGACAAGGTGGAATACCTCATCGTGCAATGAAACAAGTCGCCATCACCGGCAATATCGGCAGCGGCAAGTCTTGGGTCTGCGAGTTGTTCAAGCAACATTTGGGCATCCCCGTTTACAATAGCGATTCGGCTGCCAAACAGATGTATTTCCTGCCCGATGTGCGCCAACAATTGGTCAATCGCTTTGGCGATGGTTTTTATCTTTCTGATAAAGAGTTAAATAGAAAACTTGTCGCGGACTTGGTCTTCCACGATGAAAAGGCCTTGCGCGACTTGGAGGGCATCCTATATCCCGCCCTGTTCGTTGATTTCAAGCGATGGACGGAGCAACAAAACGCACCATACGTCTTGTTTGAGTCGGCCTTGGTGTTCGAGAAGCGTTTGGAGAAGCGCTTCGATGCCATCGTGATGGTGTCGGCATCAGAAGCCACCCGTTTGCGTCGCGCCATGGAGCGTGACCATTGCGACGAGGCGACCGTTCGCGCTCGCATGGCTCAGCAATGGCCCGAGGAAGGCAAGCGCCTGCTCTCCGATTATGTCATCTGGCATGAGAATGATGATGAGGACGGGGCGTTGTTGGAACAAATCATGGAAGTCCATAAGTCTTTGTAAAGTTTTTTCTTGTCCGTATCGAATAATTCCGTATCTTTGTGCCAATAGTTTTATAGTTAGGGGTGTGGATTATAATCGAGTATGGAGTATGGAGTGATGAGTGTGGAGTATTGCCCTATAACTCCTAATTACACACTACACATTTATAACTAAAAACTGAACAACTGAACAACTAAGCAACTGAACAACTAACGAAATATGGAGAAAGTATTGCTATTAGGCGATGAGGCCATTGCACAAGGCTTCATCGACGCAGGCGGCTCGGCCATCAACAGCTATCCGGGCACGCCTTCAACCCAAATCACAGAGTATGTCATCAACTCAAAACAAGCCAAGGAACTCGGCGTGATCGCCAACTGGTGCGCCAACGAGAAGACGGCCCTCGAGGCCTCCATCGGCGTGGCTTATGCTGGCAAGCGTGCCATGACCTGCATGAAGCATGTGGGCCTTAACGTCTGCGGCGACCCCTTCATGAACGCTGCCATCATCGGCACCAAGGGCGTCCTCGTCGTGGTGGCCGACGACCCGAGCATGTTCTCGTCGCAGGATGAACAAGACAGCCGCTTCTACGGTCACTGGGCCATGATCCCCATGCTGGAGCCATCCAACCAACAGGAAGCCTACGACATGGTCCACTACGGCTACGACCTGAGTGAGAAGCTCGGCACGCCGGTGCTCTACCGCATCCCGACCCGTCTGGCCCACAGCCGTGCTGGCGTGGTGCGCAAGCCTGTCCGTCCGCAAAACGAACTCACAGAGCCTGCCGACGCCAAGTCGTTCGTGCTGCTGCCGGCCAACGCCAAGCGCCTCTACCGCGACCTCATCGACAAGCAACCTGCCTTCGAAGAGGCTTCGGCCACTTCAGGCTTCAACAAATACATCGACGGCCCGAAGAAGAACATCGGCATCATCACCACGGGTATTGCATACAACTACCTGATGGAGAATTTCCCCGATGGCAAGTGCCCCTATCCCGTCGTGAAGATTACGCAGTATCCGTTGCCTTACGACATGATCAACAAGCTGTACGACGAGTGCGACGAGATCCTCGTCCTCGAAGACGGCCAGCCGTTCGTTGAAGAGCACATCAAAGGCTTCCTCGGCAAGGGCAAGAATGTCATGGGCCGTCTCGACGAGACCATCCGCCGCGATGGTGAGCTGAATGCCGAAAAGGTCGCCAAAGCCCTCGGTATGGATGTGCCTACCTTATACAAAGTGCCGGAAGTGGTCACTAACCGTCCGCCCGCGCTCTGCCAGGGTTGCCCGCACGTCGACAGCTACACCGCCTTGAACGAAGTCATGGCCAACCATAAGGGTGGCAAGGTCTTCGGCGACATCGGCTGCTACACCTTGGGCTTCAACATGGGTGCCATCAACACCACCGTGTGCATGGGCGCCTCCATCACCATGGCCAAGGGCGCCAGCGAGGTGGGTATCTTCCCCTCAGTGGCTGTCATCGGCGACGGTACCTTCGGTCATAGCGGCCTGACGGGCCTCATGGACTGCGTCAACGAGAAGGCTAACGTCGTGGTCATGATTCTCGACAACGACATCACCGCCATGACGGGTGGCCAGCCTTCTTCGGCTCACAACAAGATCCGCCGCATCTGCGAAGGCCTCGGCGTCGAGCCTGAGCATATCCGCGACATCGTCCCGCTGCCCAAGAATCATGCAGAGAACGTGAAGATCATCGAGGAAGAGGTCAACTACAACGGCGTGTCGGTCATCATCCCGCACCGCACCTGCATCGTGGAATTGAAGAAACACATGAAGAAATAAGACACGAGACGGCGAGACGCGAGACACGGGACAAAAAAGTCTCGCGTCCCGTGTCCCGAAGTCCCGCGTCAACAGTTAAACAGTTAAACAATCAACAATTCAACATAATGAAAAAAGATATAGTATTATGCGGCGTGGGTGGCGACGGCATCGTTTCGGTGGCCAAGATCATCTCTGACGCTGCCTTGAATATGGGCATGAACTTGAAACAGTCCGAAATCCACGGCATGTCGCAGCGCGGCGGCTCTGTGTTCTCGCACCTCCGCATCTCCGATAACGAGATCTTTGCCGATGTCATCCCCGAAGGCAATGCCGACATCATCCTCTCGTCCGAGCCTATGGAAGCCTTGCGCTACCTGCCTTGGCTGAGCAAAGAAGGCTGGGTCATCACCAACAGCGATCCCTTCATCAACATCAGCAACTACCCTGACATGGAGAAGATCAATGCTGAGTTGGGCAAGCTCGAGCATGTCGTTTCCTTCAACGCCAACGACATCGCCAAGCAGCTGAAGGCCCGTTCCAACATGGTGCTGCTGGGCGCCACAGTGCCTTATCTCGGCATCTCCATGGAGAAGGTGGAGGCGGCCATCGCCCACATCTTCGGCAAGAAAGGCCAAGAGGTCGTCGACCTCAACATCCAGGCCGTGCGTGCCGGTTTCGCCCAGGCAACGGCAAAATAAACCAATCCGTAGAGACGCACGGCCGTGCGTCTCTACAATGACAAAAATGCCCGATGGAAATATTCCCGTCGGGCATTTTGTTTGTTACGGGGAAATGGTTTTATTTTGCCGTTGCCTTGTTTTTCTTCAAGAACATAATGAACAGCACCAATCCCAACACGGTGATGGCAGCACCGATGCCGTAGCCGACAGGGCGCGGCAGGACAGAACCCAAACCGCCGTCAGCAGCCTTGGCCACAAAGAGGAAACAACCTGTCACCATGGTCATGAACAAAGCAGGGATGAGGGTGATGAGATACCACATCTTCCCTTTGTTCTTGGCCAGATAGACCGAGATGGCCCACAAGGTCACGGTGGCCAGCACTTGGTTGGCCCAAGCGAAATAACGCCAGATGAGTTGGAAACCATTCTTGTCAGCGATACTGTAGACCAAGATGCCCGCAGTGACCGCAAACATCGGCACAGCGATGATGAGACGGTTCTTGATGGGCTTCTGGTCGAAGTGCAGGAAGTCGGCGATGATGAGGCGGGCCGAGCGCATGGCGGTGTCACCCGAGGTGACGGCAGCACTGATGACGCCCAAGATGGTGATGGTGGCGATGACTGGCGTGAACCAAGTGTCGGCGATGATGCCCACGATGGCGGCACCGCTTTTGCCTGTCACGTCAACCACGCTGTCGGGGCCGAAGAAATAGGCGGCGGCAGCGGCCCAAATCAAAGCCACGATGCCTTCAGTAATCATGGCGCCGTAGAAGATTGGACGGCCTTGCTTCTCATTGACCATGCATCGCGCCATTAAAGGCGATTGTGTGGCGTGGAAACCTGAGATGGCACCGCAGGCAATCGATATGAACATCATCGGGAAGATGGGATTGTTGGCCGCGTCAGGGTGACGGTTCTGCATGCCGCTCCACAGCTCGGGGATCTCGGGTTTGTTGATGAGGAAGGCAATGAAGATAGCCACGGCCATGCCCAATAGTAGGATGCCGAAGATGGGGTAGATCTTGCCGATGAGCTTGTCGATGGGTAACAAAGTGGCAATCAGGTAGTAGGCCAAGATGATGCCAATCCAGATGTAGGGGTTCCAGCCTTGCGTGAAGTGCGCATTGAGTAGGGTAGCAGGTGTGTTGACAAACACCACGCCGACCAAAATCATCAGGATGATGGTGAAGGCACGCATTACTTGCTTGGCACCGTTACCGAGGTAAGCGCCGTGGATTTCTGGCAAGCTCGCGCCTTTATCGCGCAACGAAATCATGCCCGAGAGGTAGTCGTGGACGGCACCGGCGAAGATGCTGCCCAACACAATCCACAGAAACGAAGCCGTGCCAAACTGTGCACCCATGATAGCGCCGATGATGGGGCCCACGCCAGCGATGTTCAGGAACTGGATCAAGAAGATACGCCAGGGCTTCATCGGCACATAGTCGACGCCGTCGGCCATGGTAGTGGCCGGCGTGGCACGCTGTGGGTCAACGCCGAAGACCTTTTCAACGAACTTTCCGTAGAGGAAGTAACCCAGGATAAGGACTGCTAATGCAATAAAGAATGTTATCATGTTTTTGTTGTTTTTATTGTTTGGCTATGGCCCATAGCTCATGGCCTATGGCTCGCTTCACCCAAAGCGGCAAAGCCTATGCTTTTTGTTGAGGCGGGCCATAGGCTATAGGCCATTAGCCATAGTTACTCCTTCTTGCCTCCAAATTCCATGAGATAAGCTTTCAGGAAGGCATCGATGTTGCCATCCATGACGCCTTGCACGTCGGAGGTCTGGTAGTTGGTGCGGTGGTCTTTCACACGGCGGTCGTCGAAGACGTAGGAGCGAATTTGGCTGCCCCATTCAATCTTCATCTTGCCCGCCTCGATCTTGTTCTGCTCCTCCATGCGGTGGCGCATCTCGCGGTCGTAGAGTTGCGACTTTAAGAGGCGTAAGGCGTTCTCGCGGTTCTTGGGTTGGTCGCGGGTCTCGGTGTTTTCGATAAGGATTTCCTCCTCTTCACCAGTGTAGGGGTCTTTGTATTGGTAGCGCAAACGCACGCCTGATTCCACTTTGTTCACATTCTGACCACCAGCACCGCCGCTACGGAAGGTATCCCACGACAGACGTGACTGCTCGACGACAATCTCAATCGTGTCATCAACGAGCGGGGTGACGAACACTGAGGCGAACGAGGTCATCCGCTTGCCTTGGGCGTTATACGGGCTGACGCGCACCAGACGGTGTACGCCGTTCTCGCCTTTCAGGTAACCATAGGCATAGTCGCCTTCGAGCTTCATCGTCACCGACTTGATGCCGGCCTCGTCGGCTTCCAAAAGGTTGGAGATGGTGAGTTTATATTTGTGGTTTTCGGCATAACGCATATACATGCGCATAAGCATCTGCGCCCAGTCTTGGGCTTCGGTGCCGCCCGCGCCCGCGTTGATTTTCAGCACGGCACTCATCGGGTCGGCCTCTTCGCGAAGCATGTTCTTGAATTCCAGGTTCTCCACGATTTGAATGGCGGCGTTGTATTGCTCGTCCACCTCTTCTTCTGTGGCTTCACCTTCTTTAGCGAAGTCGAACAATACCGCTAAATCGTTGTAGGCATCCTCAGCTTCCTTATAGCCGTTGAGCCAGCCTTTCACCTCGCGCACCTTCTTCATGGTGGCCTCAGCCGCTTTGGGGTCGCTCCAGAATTGCGGGTCTTGCGTCTTTTCGTCTAATTCCTGTGCCTCGATGGTGCGACGGTCCACGTCAAAGATACCTCCTCAAGGCATCAATCCTCTTACATACGTCTTTAAGTTGGTCTAATGTGATCATGATGACTATAAAATGTGATTTCAATGTGCGTTTTGAATGTATTCGATGGCGGCGTCGATCTGGGGCTTGAAGTCGCC